>CEWH01028961.1_pt1 | contig 38725 bp, 32 predicted proteins | sample 531231 | NCBI WGS metagenome assembly CEWH01 (sample SAMEA2622316, study PRJEB7988) | marine metagenome | biome: marine biome (ENVO:00000447); feature: surface water layer (ENVO:00002042); material: "saline water (ENVO:00002010), including plankton (ENVO:xxxxxxxx)" | depth 5 m | reverse complement strand
AAGGCGGAAAAGGCGGAAAAGGCGGAAAAGGCGGCACTGGGGGAATGAGTCGAGAAGACTGGCGCAACCTGTCCGATGCGGAGCGGGCCAAGCTTCGCGAGCAGTTCCTCGCCCGGATAGACACTAACGGGGACGGGAACATTGCTAAAAGCGAAGTGGGAGAGCGAGCTTGGGAATTTATGCGGCGTGGAGATAAAAACGGAGACGAAATGCTCTCTGAAACTGAACGTAATGAGATGCGCGCTGAGCGCGAAGCTGAACGGACCATGCGCGAACTTAACGGGGAATCTCCTTTTGGTGGCCCTAGAGGAGGACGCGGCCCGGGAGGTGGCCCTCCTCAAGAGTGATCTCTAGAGGCGGCGTTTGCGACGAGGCTTGGCGTTTCTCCTCATCTCTTCCCGTTGTTTGAAAAAGATGACGGCGCCGAGGATTGGCAGAAGGAGGATCAAAACAGTGTAAATCACACGGTGTTTAATTGGCACGCCTACGTCCCGCCAGCAGCAGAACAAAGCGTAGGCCGATAGCAGCAGGATAAAGCTGCCTGCGATCCAGCTGAGAGTCTCCATAAAATGGAGGTTATATCACTGCCACTATCCTCAATGGCAACATGAAACAGTTGCGACTCCGGCAGGCGCGGTGCTGGTGACATAGTGGTCCAGCTTTGTTTCTAACTTAAAACGTTTTTAATACGTCTTACCTGATCTGCGGGCACCCAGCACTGCCTTTTATCAGCCAACTCCACCAGCAGCCACTCTTCCCTTTCCTCAATAATCCGCACTTCCAACCCGTCGTGGATGGGCTCGTTGAATGCCTGCTGGTAACCATAAGCCGGTCCTTTACGGCCGTAGAGACTACCAGCCACCACAACGCCCTCACTTTCGGAGCGACTGGCGGCGAAAGCAGTGAAAAAACTCAAAAGGACCAACAACACCAAGACGAAGGTGACTCCAGTGAGGGAGATTTTGGTGCGGAAGCGATGGTGAATGAGCAGGAATACGATAAAGAACCAGACGCTGATGACGAGGCCGGAGCTGAGCCAGCGAACTGGGATAAATTCGAGGCGGAGCTTACGTTTATCTTCAACCACATCAATACTAAGAGCGCGGGCGGCTTTGAGGCTATTGGTGACGTCTTCATCAAAAGGGCGAAAAATACGGGCCTGTCGGTAGCAGCTTATAGCACGACCGATCTCGCCAGCGTTGAACCAAGCGTTACCTGCGTTGAACCAGGCGGCGCCACTGCGTTTGTGATGGACAGCGGCAGCCTCGAACTTAAGCGCGCTCTGGGTGAAGAGGGACTCAGTAGTGTGTTCACCCGGCGTTGCGGCGAGAGCTTGTCCAAAGAGTCTGTTGGCTTCCGTCCACTCATCAGCATAGGTCATACTGCCGAGTAATAGAAAGGCGGCGATTGCCGGCAGGGTTCTGCGGAAGTGATCAAAAAGGCGTCGACCAAGCCTGTTAAGCTCAGGCACTTGGCTAGCTGGTTTGTGAAAAGCGAAGTTGGTGGCGTCTATGGCTGTGTGCATGTCGATGACGGCTTGCACATCAGTTTCACTAATGCCTCTTTCACGGAGACGCTGAGCTTCACCGGGCGTCCATGCCCCACCGGGCATTGAAAAGCTGGTGGCGAGAAAATGGAGAAACGCTTCCCATTTTTCTTCAGTGCGCTCAGGTAGTTTTTTAAAGGCCTCGTAGGCTGCGGCCTGATCTCGATAGGCCGGGTTGATAGACCGTCTTCGTCGTTCCTTAACCCATGGTAGTAGGACGAAATATGTCCCCACCGCGGCTAGGCTGAGGATCAGCATGTTTTCGGCAAGCCAGCCAATGATTTGGTTCATTAAATCGCTCATGATTCCAGGCTGGTCATTGTGCCAGACTCCCGCCGCCTGATTAGTAAGAGTGATTTCAGGGGCGAGGCTACGGATGTCGAAAAAGTTTTTTCCATTGGCAGGTTTAACGTTGAGGGGTTGAGCTTTGGTCTGGAAGGTTTGATACGCTCCGATAGTAGGATCAAAAATCTGGAACTGGAGGGACGGTAGCGCGGTCACTGTTGTGGTGAGTGGTCGGATCCGTCCCGTGAAGCCGGTGCCGTCTTTCAACCACTTGCGACTGTAGCCGTTACTGGGACGAAAGCGTCCACGGAGTGCCCTTTGTGCACTTAGCTCAGGCAGCTCCAGCATGCCATGAGGTGCATTAGAGGTAACTCGAAATGCTACTTCTACGACTTCACCGACTTCTACCTCATTGTCGCTGAGACTGGTTTCGATAGAGACTGGAGCAAACAAGCCACTAAATGTTTCGGAGCGGCCTTTTTCAGGCAGCGGAAGGACTTTAATTGTCACCGCAGGCGCATTAACATAGAAGCGTTCAAAAACTTCGAGGGAAGCGAGTGGCTCAAAAAGGCCGTTGTTAAAGTAGGCGGCATAAGGGGCGAAGGCACCACCTTTCCCTTTAAGGTGAGCAATCTCTAATTTTGCCTCGGGTAGCTCAACTATACCAGGATCATTAAACTTCACATAAATTGGGAAGCTTACGACGCCAAACTTTTCGAACTGTTTGTTGGGTTCATTACTGGGCGGCGGAACGCGCTTGGCAATGATGCGACGCCCACCGAAAGGCATGCCCATCTGATACTTCTCGAGATCAGTGTTACGAGGAACGATGATTTCCGAATTGGGGTAGGAGAAGACTTCCGGAAAACATCGCATTGAGCGTATCTGGTTAGTGATCAGATTAGCTTCCCAGCGCACATCAATGCGAAGCGGCTCACCAGTGTAGACTGTGGTCTTGGCTGGCGTCATCGTAAAAGTCATAGCTTCGCTCTCACTCGGAGTAGATACGAGAATCTGACGGGCCAGAGTGCGATAAACGGTGGTATCAGATTGAAACTCAAAGGAGGGAATAGTGATAAGTCCCGCGTCGATTGCAATCAGGCTGATAGTGGCAATAGAAGCGACCTCTTCCTCGTTGTAGGCCTCCATTACATCGAGATTAATGATAGATATTCCGCTATCAGGGCCCGGGGTCTCGAGCGGCTCGGCGACGGTCTCAGGGAACTTTACAACTGCGTTGATCGCCATATCAGTGAAGAAAGACGAGGCATCAATCTCGAGCTCGACGGTAGCTTTAAGAAGTGGAGTGATTAGTTCCACTGCCCCAGTATTCTCACTGGTGTTGACAACCGTGGGTGGTGGTGTCGACACGGAACCCTGACCGCTCGATCTGGAAATTGTGATCAGGCCAATAAGTAATACTGTGAGAAAGAAACGCATTACCAATCCTTTTCGACTTTACCTTTATTAGCGACCGCTCGTTGCTGTTGTCTGAATTGGAGACTTCCTTGTTCTTCCATGAGAATATCTTCAACGGAATAGTTAGGTAGAGGGAGCGCCTGCATTTCGGCTCCGGCAGCGAGGTCCCCCTGCCCTTCCATGGAGGCGTTCATACCGCCTTCAGAATCACTGAACTCCATATCGTCCCAGTCTTCTTCCCAGTCTTCCCAGTCGCCCTCATCCCAGTCTTCGGACTGGTCACTTGCGAGCAGGTCTAAAATGTCCTCAATTTTATCGATGGCGATCTGTTGCTGAAGTCGGGCATCTGGCCAGAAAGCCCACTTCCGCAGTTGTTCGGCGGCGCGATCCTGGGCCTCAATTCCCTCGGTAATGAGTTGGAGCGGCTCGCTGAGAATGGAAACTGGCATTTGTTCGGCGTCGACGCCTTCCGGGGTCATGGCCTGATCGAGTTCATCCATAAAAATACGGACGTGGTTAGCGGTTTCGATGAGATCGAGTTGATCGCTATGGAAACGAGTGGATTTAGCCACTGCGTCCTGAGGTGAAGTGAGGGATTGAGAGGCGGGGCCACGATGTTGTTGGGAACGCGATGGCACGTCGTTGCGGAGTTCAATCTGCCTTTTAAGAAGCTCCTGCAACATCTCAATGAGCTCCTGCATTTTTTCCTCAATATCCTGTTGGCGCTGTTCTGCTTCAGAAATCTGTTTCTGGTAGTCGGCGATCATTTGAGCAACAGGATCAAGACGCTGCCCGGCGCGATCGAAGTCGGGCTTCATTCTTCGAGCGTTGAGAAAGCGGCTCCGAGCCTGCATTACCAGCCCAAGGGCTGCCTTTGGTTCCTGCGAAGCCTGCGCTTCTGCCTGGGCTAGGAAACAGAGCCCTTCATTAAAGGCTAACGTCGCGAGTTGGTTATTGTCCATTTGCTTGCTACCACCCTCTTCAATAATGAGGGTGAAAGCCTCGAGAGCCTCGCTGTAGCGTCCGGCTTTCTGGTGTTCAAGAGCGTCAGTGAGACGTTCTTCGACCCAGGGCTCTACAGCAGAAGTTGGTGTCATTAAATAAAACCCTGACAAAACTCCTATCACATAAGAAGAGATGACTTTGTTCGTGGCAGCTTTTGTAATGATGTGCCTTTCTGCGGTAATAAGTAAAAGCAGTGCCAGAATCATAAGTGGGATTCCGGCTTCACGGTAAGTCACGTAAGTTTGATCACCGATGCTGCCGGAAGCTGGCTTTTCAGCGATGTAGTCGAGGTAGAGTCCGGCGAGGTCGAAACTAGATGCTCCGACTGATTGGTAGGTGGCATTATCAATGCCCCGAACTAGTTCTCCAAGCTCCTTGTCCTTGAGGCGAGTTGTGACAAAGTCCCCCTCGTATTTGAGGTAGGTGCGCTGCCCTTCCTCATCAGTGATGGGAATACGGGAACCGGCCGAGGGATCTCCCACACCAATGAGTAAAAGCCCGACTCCGTTCTCTTCGAGGAGTTCTTCGACACGCTCGTTCTGGGCGCCGTGTTCTTCCCCATCAGTAAGAACGATGAGGTCATGCATTCCTTCCCGACCTTCGAGCAGTAGATTATCGATACTCTTTTCGACAGCAGAGAGGAGGACTGTTCCACCAAAGTCGACGGCGCGCGTTGTGGCTTGGTCGAGCATGTAGCGTACAAAATTGTAGTCGTAAGTCAGCGGGCAGAGAATATTCGAATTACCCGCATAGATAACGAGACCCACCCGCTCGGTGCTTAAGGTATCAAGAACGTCTCGAATTCCATTTTTGGAGGCATTCAGTCGATTTGGGGAAGCGTCTTCGGCGAGCATGGAGCGGGACACGTCGAGGACGAAGACAACATCACGCCCACTCTGGGAGACGCTATTTCGCTGCGGATCAAAGCCAGGTTTAGCTGTAGCAATAACCATGATCGTCAGGGCCGCAAGACGGGCGTTGTCACGCCATTTAGCGTAGGGTGGAGGTTTACCCGAACCCATTTCTTCAAGTAGGATCCGCCGCCGCAGCCTGGCATAGCGTAGAATGCCGGCTAGTGGAATCACCGCCAACAGCAACAACAGCATCCAAGGTTGTTGGAAGATAAATGGGATCATGGGACGGTTCTTAACCAAGTTGCTTCGAGCCAGAAGGCAAAACCAAGGAAGCCGACTGCTGCACTAAGTGGCACCCAGAACCACTCAGAAACGCGAGTGTAAGTTCGCGATACGATTCGAGCGCGTTCGAGCTCGTCGATTTCCTTATAAACAGCGAGGAGAGAATCGTAATCCGTGGCGGTTCGGAAGACGCCGCCGGTCTCATTACTGATATGTTCGAGAATACGCTCGGCTTCGGACCGCTGAGCGACAGCCATTTCGTTTGTTCCCCGGGGGCGATCGCCCAAACTGATACTGTAGATGCGGCAACCCCATTGTTGAGCAAGTCCAGCGGCTTCGAGTGGCAAGTGGTTACCTGAATTATTTTCACCATCAGTCAGGAGAATAACGACGCGGCTGGCGATTTCACCTTCAAGGGATCGCATTTCTCGGACTTCTGGATCGTCAAGTTGTTTGAGTCGTGCGGACGCGACGGCAAGGGCATCACCGTAGGCGGTACCATCTTCGTTGGGGCGCTCCTGGATTGTAAGATCGCGCACGATACTCAGAAGAGCGTTATGTCCGAGCGTGAGGGGGCTGCGAGTATCAGCGTAGCGGGCAAATGTGATTAGGCCAATGAGGTCACCGTCGCGCCCTTCAAGGCCTTCTCCGTCACCGGCAATGAATCGTTCGACCAGTTCTTTGGCCACTTCTATGCGCGGTTTGCCGCGGCCGTCCGAAAGTTTCATATCCATACTCATGCTGGAGGACACATCGATCAGCATTTCGATAGCAATTCCTTCAGAAACTTGGGCAGCGTGATCAGTGCCAGCTTGCGGCCGCGCCAAGGCAACGACAAGTAATGTCAATCCAAGGGTTCTGATTACCGGCGGGATCCAAAGAAAGCGGGCCCGCCCGGATGTTGCATGGTCCCAAAGCTGAAGCGATGGGACGGACAAGGTGGCGCGTTGCCGACGCCGCCAAAGAACCACAATCAGTGGTAAGGGCGTCAACAGTAGAGCCCAAGGCATGCCGAAGATCATGGGTCGAGCTCCTTTCTCAACTGTTGGTGAAGCTCAGCATGAAGGGGCTCGTCCCCTGCAAGGGAATAGAGTTTTTCCTCTAGATTTTCCCGCAGTTTGTCGGAGATAACCGCCCCTTTTTTATTCAGGATCGTTTCAAGGTCTTTGTGGGTGATAGTCGAGGCCCTGAGAATAGAACTAAAGTCGCTGGCGCCTAAGTTATGGCAGTGTTCAGGCTCGACCGAAATACTCAACTTGAGGCGTATCAGGAAAATGAGAAGTAAGGCTCCCGCAACCACGAAAAGCAGAGGGATAAAGACCGACGGTGACATAACTTGGTCTGAAGCGGCTTGAGGAAGCGGTTCGGGAACAGAGACGTTATCAGCCAGTTCAAAAGGTTCCACAGGGAGGCTTACTTTGGGAAGTGAAACCTTACGTGGTCCAGTCGTTTCAGTTAGTTCAACAGAAATCTCACTCAGGGTAATATTCCCGGACGAAAGTGGCTGTAGCATAAGGCGCTCACCCTGATAGTACTTTCCGTTGACGAGAGCGATGGGAACTTTTTCGCGAGCGACGAGATGTAGTTGAGGGTGAGAAGGAATTTTGAGATCAAACTCTGCGTAGTCTTCGCGATTCATTTCCACCCACAAGGTGATGAGGTCGCCGGGTTTAGCTGTTGCTGGTTTGAACGAGGCAGAAAGACCACCGAGATCCTTTGCTGGGAGTGTCGGAGCCGTTAGCCAGAGCAGACCAACCATTTGGGCGATAATGGAACGCATTTTTCTAACCCTTAGTTTCTTTGGTGAAGCGTCGCTGGCGAAGGTGAAAGAAAGTAATTAATGCTTGGACACAATCCTCACCTTCGGCGATTTCCATAAGGTTGATACCACTCTCCAACATTTCCTCCTGCAGGATTTCGTGGTAAGGGGCTCCACCAGTAGCCGCCTTCTTTAAATCGATGATGCGACGTTGGCTGTTTTCGGCATCGTGAATGTGAACCAACTCTGCGCCAGTTGACCTCACAGTTTGTGACTCTAAGACATTGACCGCGTTAATATCATGGCGCCCGGCTAGTGCTCGCAGTTCTTCGAGGTAGTCCTTGGCAAGGAAATCAGAGATAAGAAAGACGATGGAATGTTTTTGTGCCATGTGTCCGAAACGACGGAGAACAGACTCAAATTTCGTTCCGCGCCCTTCCGGTTCGAAGTTTAACAACGCATCCATAATACGCAGCGTATGAGTGCGCCCCTTACCCGGAGGAATGACCAGTTCGACCTCGTTGGTAAAGAGAATTAGGCTGACGCGGTCCTGATTCTTAGCTGCCGCCATAGTCAGTAGCGAAGCGATTTGGGCAATCGTGTCGCGCTTTTGATTGTTGGAAGAATCCAAAACTGATGCCGAGACGTCCACGAGAAGGTAGAGGAACTGCTCGCGTTCTTCGATGTAACGCTTGATGTGAGGCTCACCAGTACGGGCGGTTACCCTCCAGTCCATCGAGCGCACGTCGTCGCCTGGTTGGTAGGGTCGGACATCCTCGAACTCAATGCCGTGGCCACGGAAAACCGAATGAAATTCGCCCGCGAGCAGGTGCTCAACCGGGCGGCGGCACTTCAATTCAAGAAGAGAGAGCCGGCTGTCAGTTTCGGTGATCATTCCTCCACTACGGGAACGGCCGAAAGCATCTCGTTGAGTAAATCATCTGGTGTGAGTGATTCAGCTTCAGCACGATAAGAAATAGCAAGTCGATGACGTAGAACGTCATGAGCGATGTCTTTCACGTCTTGTGGTGTGGTGTAGTCACGCCCTTCCATAAAAGCATTACCGCGAGCGGCTAGGCTCAAGTAAATAGAGGCGCGTGGAGAAGCACCAAAGCGGAGATAGCGCTCCAGATCTAAATCGAACCTCTCGGGATGACGCGTACAACCCACAAGGCGGATAATGTATTTTTCCACTTTCTCGTCGAGGAACGTTTCTTCGAGGGCACCACGCATTAACATCAGTTCTTCGAGGCTGAGAATCGAATCTATCTCAATTTCAGGGGAGGTGCTGGCCATGCGCTGCATCACAAGAAGTTCATGTTCAGGGGTCGGGTAGTCGACCTTGAGCTTGAACATGAACCGGTCGACTTGAGCTTCGGGCAGCGAGTAAGTGCCTTCTTGTTCGACGGGGTTCTGGGTCGCAAGAACCATGAAAGGCGAGGGGAGATCGTAGGTCTCTTTCCCCAGAGTAACCTGCTTTTCTTGCATCGCTTCGAGTAGAGCCGACTGAACCTTTGCAGGAGCTCGATTAATTTCGTCTGCCAATAGCAGGTTAGCAAAGACAGGACCTTTTTCGGCATTAAAAGAATGGTCCTTAGGGTTGTAGACCAGTGTTCCGGTGAGATCGCCTGGAAGGAGGTCAGGTGTAAATTGGATGCGGCTGAAGTCAGCTTGGACCGCGCGCGAAAGACTTGTTGCAGTCAGCGTCTTGGCAATACCTGGTACGCCTTCCAGAAGAACATGACCATTGCAAAGCAACGCGAGGAGCATACGGTCGACCAGTTCCTCTTGGCCGACGACGGCGCGCCCGACTTCGGCGCGAACAGCGTTGAGTTTATTAGCGAAGTCTTCGCGTGTGTTTTCCATGTCTGCGTCGAGTATAGCAACCTCAAAGAGAATATCTGTTTTAATTCCGTGATTCAGGAAATTTCTGGGCTCTCCGGCGTGTCTTTGGGTCCACCTATCGGTCAGGTAAAACGTTAGTTGCCTAATAACGGGGTTTTGGCGAAATAGGAGTAGGTCATCTCCGAATTTTTTCCGGAGAAATTCCGTAAACCCTCATGGCATTATCACGCATCGCTTTGCGCATGATATCTGTGCCCTTAGGGCGGAGGAATTCTTCAACGATCCTGACGACGTCATCGACTGAACCCCAGTGGGTGCAGACGCCCCAGTTAGTACCAAAAATAACTCGGTCTTCTCCGAAGGAATCATAACAGTGATCGAGAATCTCTCGGTAGTGATCGAGATCTCTGGGAGCGTTATCACTGACTCCAGCGAAATTTAAAATACTGGAGATTTTCATGTGAATGTTGGGATGTTTTGAGGTTTCTGAGACGGAGGTTTTCCAGTCGTCGCTGACTTTCCCATCTTCCATGCGGGCGCTGTAGCAGTGATTAAGCACAATTTTGAGGTCGGGATAGTCCGTGGCGAGCTGAAGAGCAGCCGGGTGTTGTTCCAACTTGATGAGAAGGTCGACAACCATTCCATCCTTTGCGAGCCGAGCAATGTTCTGGCGAGCCAGATCATCTTGGAGGTAGTCGTTGAGTTCTTCTCGGCGGAAACGAAAGCCGTTAAGATAGCCGGTTGCTTTCCAGGTTTCATAGTGTTCCACAAACTTGGGATCGGAAAGGTTTTCGCGGGCGACGTAACCGCAAAGTAGGTCGGATTTCTCTGCTTGCTCGAAGATCCAAGCGTTTAAATCGACATCGGAATGTTCGACGGCTTCGACGACGAGGGTCGCTGCAATATTTAACCGATTTGCAAGTTGGCGGTAATCGTCTGGAGTGACGACTTGTGTCAGCGTGTTTTTAGGATTCTTCCTCTGACCACGTTCGACCTGCCGCTTGATTTGCTCTTCTCCTTTAAAGTGAGTGTGGGTGTCAATAATATAGGGGTCGCTGGCGGATACGCTAATGGCGATGCTGATCAAGCATAGAGTAGGAAAAGATTTCATGATGAGATCCGGAGTTTTTTGTGGTTGTTTTCTTTGCGAGCCAACAAAAAGACAGCCAGCACGATAAAAGCGAGGGATACAGGTCGAGCCAGAAGCGGTAAGTAAGAGCCTCCGCTGGCCATGAGTCCGGCACAGAGGTTTTCTTCAGCGACAGGGGCGAGAACAAAACCAATCACAAAGGGCGCTAGCGGTATTTTGAGGTGCTCCATAAGCCAGCCTAGAAAACCAAAACCAATCATAACAAAGACGTCGAACCAACGCCCAGACAAGGCATAGGCACCCCAAAGGCATGAAAGGACTACGAGCGGTGAAAGGATGACACGAGGCACCGCTGAAAGTTTTGCGATCCAACGAGCGCCGATCACCATGATCAGAAACATGACCACGTTCGCAATGAGCATTGTACCGATGATGGCGTTAATGGCTTCTGGGTTCTGGCGGAACAAGAGTGGTCCGGGTTGGAGTCCGTGAAGCACCAAGGCTCCCAACAAAACAGCGGTGATAACGCTGCCTGGCATCCCGAGAGAAATCAAAGGAATAAGAGCACCTCCTACAGTGGCATTGTTGGCAGCCTCTGAAGCAATGATTCCTTCCTCACTGCCATGTCCGAACTTTTCTGGCTCCTTAGAAGAGCGCCGAGCTGTAGCATAAGCGGCTAGGGAGCCTATATTGGCTCCAACGCCGGGAAGAACCCCAATAATGGTTCCAATCCCAGAGGAACGAATCAGGTTCCGCCAGTGCGGTAGCCAGTGTTTGAAAGGAATAAATGAGGAGTCGTGGCTGTCGCTCTCTTCGGCTTTCGTTTCCTTAGTGCCGATGTCAGTGAGTATTTTTCCAATCGCGAAAAGGCCGATGAGTACTGGGATTAATTGAAACCCGGCATTCATCGATGTGATCCCAAACGTCCAGCGAAGCTCTCCGGTAGCCGGGTGGGTACCCGGCATGGCAGCAAGGACGCCAAGGGTTCCGGCGAGCAGCCCCTTGGCACGGGTTGAGTCCCCCACCCCCGCAAGCAGGGCCATAGCAAGAAAGACGAGTGAGAAATACTCGAATGGGCCAAGTAAAGTGGACCAGTCGGCCATTGGTTCGGCGAGTAACCACAAAACAAACCATGATACGAGACCGCCCACGAGCGAGGCACCAACTCCGAGGCCCAGAGCGCGACCAGGCTTGCCGGCTTGAGCCATAGGATAGCCATCTAGCGTGGTCATGATAGCCGCCGGAGTCCCCGGCATACGCAGCAGTGTGGCGCTGATGAGGCCACCACTAACCGCACCGACATACATGGAAACGAGCAAAACAAGAGCCTGGACCGGCTTCATGGCGTAGGTCAATGGCAAGGCCAACGCGATGAGCATTGTACCGGTTAGGCCGGGAACAGCACCTACAGCAATGCCTAAGGTGGTTCCTATAACAATGAGACCAAGCACGACCGGCGATGTGAAAATTTCAATCATACGGTCTCCTTGTGATTATCTTCGCGCCATACCCAAACGGTGAAAATAATAGTTAGGCTGAGAATAATCCAATGAAGCGGAGGAAGTGGTGGTGTGGTTTCAATGGTAATTGCGTTAAGGCGGTCTCCCCTCTCTGTAACCTTAGCTTTGAGCGCTTCACCGGTGAGGAAGATAGGCTCGATCTGAAGATACGAGAGGCGTTCTTGCACATAAGGAGTTTTCATCGCTTGACCTAATACATCAGCTATATAGTCGACCCGTTCCCTTGGAGTTCCTTTCGGTGCCCACCAGAACTGCATAAGACTGTGAGTGGCATCTACCCCTTGTTCGAGAGCGGTGGGAAGATCCGGCAGGGCGGGTTCCCGTTCTTCGCTGAGGACGGCCAGGGCGCGAATTCCAGCCTCCTTGTATTGAGCATATTCCGCGACAGAGAACCCGGTTACATCGACGTGACCCCCTATGAGCTGGTTGAGACGGTTGGATCCACCTCCGGTTTGAGTGAATCGAAACTTGGACCCCGGTTTGCCGTTCTGGACGAAGAGAGCGGAATAGTGGTTGGGTGCGCCAAGGTTGGTTCCAAAGACCAGTTCGTAGGGTCGCTCCTTTGCCTCTGCCATCAGAGCAGCGAGGCTTATGTATTCGGAGTCCTCCGCAACAGCGATAACCACTCCGGAGCGGCCTGTTGCAGCGATCGGCTCAAAGTCATCCGGACCCCAATCAGCGTTACCGTAGTGCTGAGCCGTGTAGATTCCGTCGTGAAGGCACATAATTATATGTCCGTCAGGTGGGGCATCTTTAGTTATGCGGCTGCCGATAGTGCCTCCGGCACCGCCTTGGTTTTCAACGACAAGCGGATGAGGGCTGAGATTATTCTCCCGGATAGCCTTCTGAAAAATACGTGTAAAAATATCACTACCGCCGCCTGCGTTAAAAGGCACAATCACTGTAATGGGGCGGCTCGGAAAACCATCGCAACTGCCACTGAGGGGAATCAGGGCGAGGCAAAGCCCGATGAGCGCTTGGGTTGGTGAGGCTTTCGCCATAAAAAGGTTCAATAGGGAAGAATAAACGGGCACCTTGAAGGCTTTTCTCACAGGGCACAAATAATCTCAGGAGGATTTTAACGGAATCTGCATCTAAAGTGTAACTATGCCTCTGGTAAGTATAAGGACAAATGTTTCACTTGAGCGAAAAGCGGAGTTAGCGCTTGCTTCTTCAGCAACTGCTGCGGTGGCCCAAGCCTTAGGAAAGCCTGAGTCCGTCACAATGGCCTCGGTGGAAAGCGGCGTATCCATGACGTTTGGAGTAACTTCTGAGCCAACTGCGTTATTTGAGGTGGAAGGCATTGAGTTGATTCCAGAGCCAGCAGAAGATCTGTGCCGGGTGCTCTCAGATCTTGCGGAAGAGACCCTCGGGGTCGATTCCTCTCGAACTTTTGTTAAACTGGGGAATGTCCCGCGAGGATATTGGGCTGGAAATCGCAAAGTCTATTAATCGATTACTGGAGTTAGTAATTGAGGCCTCTCTCTTTTATCGATAGGGTAACACGCACTATGGGCTTTCCTTTCTTTTCCTCGATTAAGCTGATTCGCGTCATTCTGGCGTCTTTGGCGACCGGCGCAATGGTCGCTCTCAGCGGGTGCTCATTAATTGGACCAACTTTGGGAATGGGGCTGGCACTGGCTCCGTTGAAGCTGGCATTTGCCTGCATTCCTGAGGGGACTCAGATTGATACTCTCGATGGGAGTGTTTCGATTGAAACGCTTCGCGTTGGGGATGTAGTGGTTGGATATGATGGGCAACCGGTCCGCGTTCAACAGATTCACAGTTATCTGGAAGATGCGGAAACTGAGTTCTACCAAGTGAAGTTCTCCAATGGTGGCGTTGTTGATCTTTGTGGCATGCACCGCATTGGTGGCATTCGGGCCAAACAATTAGAAGTAGGTAGTGTGATTTCAGGAGGTCAGGTTGTGACAGAAATTAAGACCTATCGGGGAATTGAATCTTCTTATGATCTTCTGACTGAAGATTTGGGCTACCGGGTTGAGGGCATCCCAGTCAACAGTATGATTGAAGAAATGTATGAAGCGGGCCGAACCGGCTCCATCCAAAACTGATGTGTAGCCTTGCGGTTTCAGAGCTACTTTCTCGGTGAGCTTTAGTTTTGCCAAACAGCTTGTCTAACAAATTATAAAGGGCTCCTCGGACCGTTGCTTACTCTTCCTCTAGCATGATGTCCGGAAGCTCAGGCGGTCCGGGCTGCGAGGCGAGGAATTTTTCTACCCAGGCGATGTTGTAGTCGCCGGAGCGGAAAGCGCTATGCTTCAGTATTGAGGCTTGGAATGGAATTGTCGTCTTGATGCCTTTGATCACAAACTCATTCAAGGAACGGACCATGCGGGCTATCGCGATTTCGCGAGTGGCACCAGTTACGATCAGTTTGGCGATCATTGAGTCGTAATTTGGAGGCACCTCATAGCCGCTGTAGACGTGAGTGTCGACACGGACGCCTCGGCCTCCGGGAGCGTAGAAAAGATTTATCTTGCCTGGGCTCGGAGCGAAATTGTTATACGGATCTTCGGCGTTGATTCGGCACTCGATGGAGTGGCCACGCGACGAGCTGTTCATCACGTGAGCGGAGAGCGGTTCTCCGGCGGCCACGCGGATTTGTTCTTTAATAAGGTCACAGCCACGAACCTCTTCGGTGATGGGATGTTCCACTTGGATCCTAGTGTTCATCTCCATGAAATAGAAATTCTCGTGGTCGTCCACGAGGTATTCAATGGTCCCGCAGTTTTCGTAACCGATGTTTTTTACCAAAGTTTCCGACGCTTCTGCCATTCGCTGACGGAGGCCTTCCGTTAGGAGGGGGGAAGGGGTTTCCTCGATGATCTTCTGGTTGCGCCGCTGCATGGAGCAGTCGCGCTCACCTAGCTCTTTGACGTTACCTTGACTATCTGCAACAATCTGAAACTCAACGTGATGTGGGTTTTCTACTAATTTTTCTAGATAAACATCCGGGTTGCCAAAGCAAGCTTCAGCTTCCTGACGTGCAGCGTGAAAAGCGCTGACAAAAGAAGCTTTATTGAGAGCTGGACGCATACCACGGCCACCTCCTCCGGCGGTGGCCTTAATCATGACCGGGTAACCAATTTCTTCAGCCAACTTGATGGCCTCCTCTTCGGTTTCGACGATACCCTCAGATCCAGGGGTCACCGGGATCCCATACTTGGTCGCAGTGGCGCGGGCAGTATTCTTGTCGCCCATCATCGTGATAACTTCTGCTGAAGGGCCTATAAATTTAACGTTACAGCTTTCGCAGAGTTCGGCGAAGCGGGCGTTCTCAGAGAGAAATCCGTATCCCGGATGGATGGCATCAACGTTTGCAATTTCGGCAGCGGAGAGAATAGCCTCCATCCGAAGATAGGATTCAGAGCTTGGAGGAGGTCCGATGCAAATGGCGTCATCAGCGAGGTGAACGTGCATGGAGTCCACATCGGCCTCAGAATAAACGGCAGTAGTGCGAACCCCGAGTTCCTTGGCGGCACGAATAACGCGGAGGGCGATTTCGCCACGGTTAGCTACAAGTATATTTTTAAACATGGCGTATCAGATCCACGTTGTCCGGTGGGTCCCTTTTTGGGCGCTGGATCAGGAGGTTTTGACTCGGAAGAGCGGCTCACCGAATTGAACTGCGGTTCCGTTTTCTACAAGGATCTCGACGATTTCGCCTGCGATCTCTGCCTGAATTTCATTCATAACCTTCATGGCTTCGACGATGCAGACGGTGGTGTCAGCACTGACTCTATCGCCGACCTTAACGAACGCGTCAGCGTCTGGAGCTGAAGCGGTGTAGAAAGTTCCGACCATTGGTGAAGTGATTTCCTCGGTGCCAGCAGGGAGACCACTTGGCTCAGGGTCCGGCGCGGCGCCGGCAGGAGCAGTGGCAGGAGCAGCGGCGGGAACAGCGGCGGGAGCGGGCGCTGAAGCCATCAATTGGGAAATGGCTGCGACGTCAACGTCTCCGCCCTTTTTGAGCTCAAGCTTCGTTTCGTCCTGCTCGAGCATAAATTGAGAGAGCCCATGTTCATCCATGAGTTCGACGATTTTCTTAATATCTTTGAAGTCCACAGCAGTTGCCTTCCGGGTTGAAATTCAAGGGGCCTTATTAACGGTTCTAAGTTGAGACCGCGACAACTCTCACGCAGAATTTGGGTATTTTCCAGCGCAAAAAGCCCCCGAAAAAAGCGTAGAATAGTGATTCGTCAAGTTTCGGCCTTATCCATCAGGGACAAGAGTCGATCGATTTCCGCATGGGTATTGTAAAAATGAGGGCTGAGTCGGATGTAGGGGATCCCGTCGCGACTGTGTCTAAAGCTCGCCACAACCCTATTTTCGCCCAGTGCTTGGAACAAAGCTGGGATCCGCTGCGGCTGTTCCAGATGGGTGAAAGAGGTGATTCCAGAGGCATTGATGCCGGTGCGCGGACCGATGGCGTGAAATCCCATGAAATCAAGTCCTTCGAGGAGGTGTGCTTTAAGATCCAGAAGTCGTTCAGCGACTCGATTGATGCCGATCTCTGTGAGCATATCCATTGAGTTCTTCATCCCTACAAGTCCCTGAGAATTTAAAACTCCGGGCTCATATCGTCGTCCGCCCGGCTCAAATTCGATCTGGTCGTTGGCGATAAAATTGGGGCATTTCACGTTCCAAGCACCAATTAGTGTTGGTTGGAGCGTTTCAAAGCGGGACTTCTTCACATAAAACAGCCCCGCGGCCATGGGTCCAAGCATCCACTTGTGGGAATCGGCACTCAAAAAATCAACTAGCTTTGCATCAGTCGGGAATGCCCCGACAGTTTGAATAGCATCCAGGCAAAAGAGAATATTATGCTCAGACGCAAGTGCACTCGCCGCTTCGATATCCAAGCGATAGCCGCTAAGGAAGTTGTTCGATGCCAGCGCCAGCATTTTTGTTCTAGGTGTTATTGCAGTTGAAACGAGTTCTGGAGTAATTTCGCCCACTCGTTCGGGACGAAGAAAGACAACGTTTACTCCCTTTTCTTCCAACTTCTTCCATGGATAGACATTTGCTGGGTAGTCATCAAGATAAGTGATGATTTCGTCTCCTGCCTGCCAGTCGACGCCGTTGGCGACGAGGCTTAGACCAAGGCTGGTTGGTCCCAGCAGGGCGACTTCATCCGAGTCACATTCGAGAAGGCAAGCCCCTGATTTACGGACCTCGTCCATTTGTTTGAGGAGAACTTCGGAATAGTCGAGATTTCCCGTCGAAGTGGCAATATTGAAGTCATTCATCACATCCACGGCCGGCTGCGGGATTGCTGTCACGGCTGCGTGAGCCATGAAGATGTGATCGCGACAGGCAGGGAAGGTTGCTCGTCGCCAAGTTTCGTCGGAGTCGACGCGTGTTAGAAGGTCACTCATCCTGGTTAGATGCGCCGAGCCCGCTCCCCTTCTTCAATCAATTCCCAGAATTGCTTGGACTGCGCGAGCATATCGTCATCTCCGACTGGCAGCTTTGCCCGAAAGAGGAAATCTTGGAAGGTGTTGGCACAAAGGACGCGGTGCACGATGATCGATTGGTGATTATTGGTGACTTCGAAGTAAATACGGACCTCACCGGCACGGTAGCGGTATAGCGTTTTTCCATCGCGTTCGATTTGTCCGAACGGAGCATCCGCGTCGTTGTCTTCGATTCCCTCAAGATCGTCGGGACTAACTTTAAACTCATTCAATATGGCGAGCTGATCCAGTGTCGAAAGCTGGGAAATTTCGGCAGCACTGAGTTCGTTGAAGATAATCTGAAACACAGTGCCAATGTTCCCTCAGCGTTCAAGCGAGACAACGAAAAAGTTACGGCGTTTTAATGCCTTAAACCTTGAGGCTTCGAGAGTCGACAAATACGCTTGCCATGCCGGCGGCATTAGCAGCTTCGATTCCGGCCTGACCATCTTCAAAAACGAGGCACTCTTCCGCACGCACTCCCATTCTTTCGGCTGCAAGAAGAAACATGTCGGGAGCTGGTTTACCGCGTTCGACGAGAGCCGGGGTGATAATGATATCGAAGAATTCACGCAAGCCCGCTGCGGCGAGTGAGGGTTCAACAAGAGAGATGTCACTGCCCGATGCAATGGAGATATTTTTCCCGCTTGCGTGAAGTTGACGGGCCAACTCTCCTACAGCGGGGACAGGTTTAAGCTTCTCGACGTGCTCTGCATACCAATCTGCCTTGTAAGCATGAACGGCATCGGGGCAAATATTAGCTCCATGGCGCTCATTGAGCTCCATTACTGTGACACGATCAGGAACGCCGGCATTGGCATAGAACTCGTCTTCTTCCCAAACCCAAGGCGCTTTGTTGTATTCGAAACTTGCGGTCCATGCTTTGAAGTGAAGAGGCATGGAATGCACGAGGGTGCCGTCGCAATCAAAGATGTATCCGTCAAAGTCGCGATCAGGCAGGTCGAGTTTCATGGACCGAACCTGCCCGTTTCAGGCGACAACGCAACCTTCGTTTTTGCCGGAAACTGCGAACTATCAGCCGCAGTGGGTGGGTGCTCAGGAGTCCGCGGATGCGGCTTACTTATTTTTCTTGGTGGACGATTCCGAAGGCAGAACTTCGACGATCTCGGCGTCGGTGGCGCCACTTTTAAAGAACTTTTTGAACATTCGGCGGGGGAAACTCTTCCCGGCTTCTTCGGCTTCGACTTCGCTGAGGGCTGAGTCTTTGGCCCCTTCCCATGCCTGGGCAAAACCAGGCGCATTCACAACCATAGCCTTCTCTGCACGAACGTAGATTTCAAGTTCACGCTCGAGGGACTGAAGACTGTCTTGAGCTCTGCCGGAATTAATCTTGAGACGCAGGTTCTCGTTCTCCTTGCGAAGGCCATCTATCTTCTTCTTCATCTCCGACATATTCTCGGCTTCGATCTCTAGCTTATCCGAGAGATGAGCCTTGAGGCGCTTGAGTTCCCGCTTTGTCACAAAGTGGGCGGATAGGGCGAGGGCGTAAAGGACGCCAATCAGGATGCAGCCCCAGAAGAAGGGATTAGCAACGAGAGACTTGAGTGTTTCCATCTGTGGAAACTATAAGGCTGCCTTTCAAAATGGTAAACCCAGGATGTTGGGGCGAATTTCAAACTTTCCCATTGCAAAATCTGTTTCTTAGATTTCTGTAAAGACAGAAATAAAGAAGAATGAACGAAGAGTCCCCGTTTGCTACAAACTTCATTCTTCATTGGGGAGAGATGGGCACAAAATGGGGAGTCAATCGCACCGTCGCCCAAATACACGCGTTACTCTTTATTTCGGAGGAGCCGCTAAACGCCGAGGACATCTGCAATCGCCTTGGTGTGGCACGTTCGAACGTTAGCAATAGTCTCAAAGAACTTCAGAATTGGGGGATCGTTAACGTCGTTCATCTATCGGGCGATCGTCGGGATCATTTTGAGAGCGTGAAGGATGTTTATGAGTTGTTCAGGATTATTGTCACGGAGAGGAAGAAGCGTGAGATCGATCCGACCCTCCGGAATCTTCGTAAAAGCGCTGAGGAGGCGGGTCAGGCTAACGATCCAAACGATTCCTACGCCAAAGGTCAGTTAGAGGAGTTACTCAGGTTTTTTGAAATGATCAGCGATTTCTACAACCAGATGGACAAGATGCCGACGAAGTCAGCGGTAAAGATGATTGGAATGGGCGATAAGATCGCAAAAACTCTGGGGGATTTTGGTAAATAGTCCCCATTTATTTAGATTTTAATTTCCCTCCTAACAGAAATAACCGAAACGAAGGAAGAAGTCGCCGGATCTAGAGCTTTAAAAAAATGGTGATGATGAAAAGCATCGAAAAAAAACGAATCGTGATTGCAGGCGGCAGGGGTTTCCTGGGAGGTCACCTAGCGGAAACCCTTATACGTCGGGGTTATGATGTCGTGGTGCTGACTCGAAATCCGGAGCGTTATACTGGTAGAGGGCAGGCGTTATGTTGGGACGGTCGATCAGTCCAAGAAAACTGGGCCCGAGCGTTGGAGGGCGCCCATGGGATTATCAATCTCGCTGGTAAGGGAGTTAACTGCCGAATGACCGCAGCGAACCGCTCAAGAATCATCAGTAGCAGGGTGGATTCCGTCCGCGTGCTTGGAGAGGCTTTGCGGAAGGTTTATCGACCTCCACAAGTTTGGGTTCAGGGGGCAAGCCTAGCTATCTATGGGGACGCCGGCGACCGCGTTTGTGATGAAGCAGCCTACATTCCTGATGAATACCCTACCAATGTCTGCCTTGCTTGGGAGGAAGCACTTGGTAGAGCCATCCGACCGGAGATGCGGTGGAGCGTCCTTCGAATTGGATTTGTGTTAGGTAATGATGGCGGCGCTTTGCCGACCCTCGCCAATCTGGCCCGTTTAGGTTTTGGCGGGTCGATTGGCCGAGGCAGCCAGTGGATCAGTTGGATTCACATCGAGGATATGATGCGCCTCTTTGTCGAGGCGATCGAGAATCCTGCCGTTCAAGGGATCTACAACGCGACAGGGCTACAACCGGTTCCCAACCGTGAGTTCATGGGGACGCTGCGAGACACCCTACGAGCTCCCGTGGGGATTCCAATCCCGACCTGGTTGATGAAGGCGACCGCGCCGATCATCGGCGCGGATCCAGATCTCGCTTTGAATGGTCGCCGGGGACTGCCAGTCCGCATCAACGGCCTGGGCTTCAACTTTCGCTTTCATGAACTGGCGGACGCGCTAGAGGATCTCTTAAATCCGAGTGTCGCGACAGCTCCCAAGCTGAGAGAAGGAGTGACCGCGTGACTGCTGATGAAGTCTTGAAACCAACCTGCACCCCGGCGTGGCCCAGGCCCGCAGCCTGCCGCTGGACCCGATCATTACTTCATTAGCCAGAGCGATTGGTTTTGATAAAAATCTGGCCTACCTTGGATGGTAGGTTGCCATCTTGTTAAAGCAGTTATCCCGGGGCGTGAGGGTGACAAGGGTCTTGCTCCAGAAGGCGAGACGACTGAATTTGTCCGCGAAAACAGGGCGAAATTGATGCAATTAGCGATTCACTTGGGTTTTTCTCATTGCAAATCAACAGTCTATTCATTTGCAAGGCCGTCAAATCTGCTGATAGATGCGGGCGATGGAAGACAATCCTTTTCGAGAGTCCGATCTGAGTTTGCGTAACCACCCAGAATCCTGCGTCCTAGTGATTTTTGGTGCGACCGGTGATTTGACGCATCGAAAGTTGATCCCAGCCCTTTATAATCTCGCTGCCGACGGCGATTTGCCGGCCGGCCTTCGCGTTGTTGGCTTTGCCCGCCGGGAAAAGGATGATGAGGTCTTTCGCGAAGGTCTCAAGGAGCTGAACAAGGAAGTCTCGCGCCAGGGGCATGATGAAGATCTTTGGGAACAGTTTTCGCAAAGCGTCACCTACCATCAGAGCACCTTTACCGATGAAGATGGCTACGCGACCCTCAAGGAAAAGCTCGATGAGATGGAAAAGGACGGAGCTAGCCCGAACCGGCTGTATTACCTCGCCTCGGCTCCAGAGTTTTTTGATGACATCCTCCTCAACCTTAAGAAAGCAGGGCTCAACAAATCGGATACCGGGTGGTGCCGTGCGGTCGTAGAGAAGCCTTTCGGAACCGACCTGGCCACGGCTCAGCACCTCAATGAAGTGGTCAACGACGTGTTCCCAGAGAGTGAGACCTTCCGGATTGACCACTATCTTGGCAAAGAAACGGCGCAAAACATTATGGTGCTCCGTTTTGCTAATCATCTCTTTGAGGTGCTATGGAACAACCGCTTCATCGATCATGTTCAAATCACCTGCGCCGAGCACCTCGGAATGGAAGGGGGTCGTGGGGGTTACTACGACAAATCAGGCGCGATGCGCGACATGATCCAGAATCACCTGCTTCAATTGCTCAGCCTGATCGCAATGGAGCCACCTACTGATTTGTCGGCTGACGGTGTTCGGGACGAAAAAGTGAAAGTGCTGAAATCACTTCGTCATTTTAAAGGTGCCGAGGATGTGGGTCAGAGTGTGGTGCGAGCGCAATACACCGCTGGGACCTTGAACGGCACAGAAGTTTCAGGCTATCGTGACGAAGATCGGGTCAATCCTGATTCCGTGACTGAGAGCTACGTCGCCTTAAAGATCATGATTGATAACTGGCGATGGGAAGGGGTGCCCTTCTATGTGCGAATGGGGAAGCGCCTCCCCAAAAAGGGCACTGAGATTTCAATTCACTACAAGCAGGCTCCCAATGTGCTGTTCAACGCTGCGGTGGGTGCTGAGGCCATGCCCGGAAACGTACTTGTGATACGAATTCAGCCGAACGAGGGCATTTCGCTGGGAATGCGTTCGAAACGTCCTGGACCAGCAGCAACGCTGCAGCCGGTGAAGATGGACTTCAATTACCAGACTAGTTTTGGCAAAAGTAGCCCCGAAGCTTATGAGCGTCTTCTCCTCGATGCGATGGCTGGCGATGCTACTCTTTTTGCCCGTGCCGACGAAGTAGAGACCGCCTGGGAGTATGTCGACCAGATTGAGGATGCGTGGCACAAGTCCACCAATCCTCCCAAGATGGCGGAATACCCGGCAGGGTCATGGGGACCGAAAGAAGCTGACGAACTGTTTGAGCAGGACGATCACGGATGGAGGCGGCTGTAGCCGCTTTACTTGATCATTCGAAAGGTGAAGGGGTAGATGTAGTTTTCACCTTTGCTGGCTGTGACCGCGGCAATAATGGTGTAAACCAGTCCGCCGATAGCGGCGACGGAAAAGGTCACAAATCCCAGCCCTAGGATGAATATCAGGGGAACTGATAGCGCCTGAACAATGAGGACAGAAAGTTGAAAGTTAAGAGCCTCTTTCCCGGCAAGATCGACTTTTTTATACTCATCTTTCTTGATCAGCCAACAGATTAGTGGACCGATAAAAGAAGGGATACCGATGGCACTGCAGAGACCTGAAAGATGAGTGATCATGGCCCAGTCATTTTCCTGTTTAGAAGGATCCATGGGGGTAGAAGGAGGAACTTTCGAGGGAGGAGTAGGCGGACTCGGAGGAGGCGGAGAAGGTCCTTCATCCGTCTTCTCAGGAGGAGGTGCATTCTCGGCGCTCATGGATGCCAAGGTAGCGTAGTTTCCTGTTAATAAAATGATAAGAAGGGGAGAACTTTTGGAACGTGTCGAAAACGAAAAAGGATTGAGGATCCTCAGGGTTCCGTTTTACTAATTCCCATGCATGAGCGCGCGCCCTTAGGGCAACTGTTACTGACGGGGGTTCCTGGAACGGAACTCGACTCCGAAACCGCTGCCCGTTTTAAAAAGCTTCAGCCGGGTGGTTTTATACTGTTTGGGCGCAACATCAAATCGCCGGAGCAGTTGCGGAAGTTGATAGATGACCTTCGTGATCTCAGTGATATCGAGCCCTTTATCACAATTGACCAGGAAGGTGGGCGAGTTTCGCGTATTCGTCTCATTGGGAGTGAGCCGCCGAATGCCCAGCAGTTGCGGGATAGGGGTGACCTCAAACTCATTGAGAAGCATGGTGAATTAACTGGGCAGATTTTGAGGATGTTTGGTTTCAACCTCAATCTTTGCCCTGTGTTGGATATCTCGTTTGATGACGATGCGGACAACTCGCTCAAAGGGCGCTGCTATGGTTCTACAGCCGAGGAGGTGATCGAGAATGCGACGCTGTTTAACCTCGGTATGCGAAGGGAAGGGATCCTTTCCTGCGGTAAGCATTTCCCCGGTTACGCCTCAGCTGAAGTTGATCCGCACCATGAGTTGCCCGTGATCAATAAGACACTGGAAGAGATGGAAACCGATGAGCTGAAACCTTTTCGCGCTCTGTTGCCTGACTTGGACAGCGTTATGGCCTGCCATTCTCATTATCCTTGCTGGGACGCCGACCGTCCCCGCTGGCCTGCTTCGTTGTCGAAAAATATCATTACCCAGTTCCTCAGGAATCAATTGGGATACGACAGGTTGGTCATGACCGATGACCTCGACATGGGCGCAGTCCTTAATGAGGTGACTTTTGATGAAACTATTAGGGCCTGTATCGAGGCTGGTAATGATCTGGCTATGATCTGTCACAGGGTCGAATTGGTGGAAGCCGCGGCAAAGGTGATAGAGACTTTACCTAATCCTGTTATCCATGATGCGCTCACCAGGATCGAAGCGGCTAAGAAAAAGATGAAACCGCCCCATGAATGGTCGCTTGAACGGTTTCAGGAGATCGATGGTCAGATCTGGGACCTTCGCGTTTCCACTTTGGGAGAGGAGCGGGCTAAGATTCTTTCTGTCGAAGACGGAAAGCGTTCGCCCGTCGAGACTTACTAAGGTAGTGTGACTCAAAATTTCCGCCCCAATGCTGTTTTTAATCTGCACGAGGCTCCCTATAACGGGGTCTTTTTTATTTTTAACTTCCCTATTCGCCTTCGGATTTGTTGTCCAAGCAGAGGATCCTATTGCTTACTCCGATTATCGGGGTGACAGAGAGGAGTTGCGTACCGAGGAAAGGTTTATCCCACGATACGCAGTTGCAGGTGGCTATATTTCCTGGGCGTCAGACGCTGATTTTTCCAGCACACTTGGGTCATTGTCTCAGTGGGAAACCGGCGTCCAAGCCAATGTCCCGTTTTTCGAAACTGACAAAATAAGGCTTACTGCGGGCATCCAGTATCGCTACAACCGACTGAAATTCACTGGGGCCCCGGGACCGTTGGCTAACATGGATTTCGATCTCCACCGGGTGGATATTCCAGTCAATTTCTGGGCTGATTTGAATCCTCGTTGGAAACTTTGGCTTCGTCTCCAACCCGGGTGGTATTCCGATTTCGACAACGTCGGATCCGATGACTTCATTCTCACGACCCTCGCCTTAATGTCCTATCAATGGAATGAAAAAGCGCGGATCGCCTTTGGAGGGTATTACTCTCGAGACTTGGGAGAACCCCGCCTCCTTCCCGCTGTTGGTTTTATCTTTGAGCCGGATCCCCAGTGGTCCATCGCTCTGACCTTTCCAAGGGCTGAGGTTGCCTATGCGCCCAATCGAGACTGGTTCATTGCGGGCCGTGTTTTCTTAAGTGGAGCCGGTTGGAATATCACCGATCCGGCCGGTGGTTCTAATGATGTTGACCTCGATTACAAGAGCATGAGAATTGGCCTTGGTGTGGAACGCCGCTTGTCCGGTCCTTGGTGGGCCTATCTCGATGGCGGCGCCCAGATGGGCCAGGAGATTTCTATTGAGGAGGCGCCCTATGTCTTCGAACGGGAACTCGACGCCTCCGTTTTCGTCACTGGCGGCGTGAAGCTAAGATTTTGACCGCTTCTTATTCGAGGCGTTTTGCTCTAGCATAATCACCAGGATCGATCATTCGTTTAACGTCATCAAGACTGAGGTCGGTATCCCGGTAACCCGAATTGAAGGGTGATCCCTGCGCGTCTGCTGCATTTCGTAGGCCAGCGGCTCCTTCACGGTCTTGGTTGGTCATGTAGGTTTGGCTACTTTCGCGATAAGACCCCGTATTGTGGTCAGCTATCTGGCTGGAAGAATCCATTTTCTTCAGATTACCAAAGAGGCGACCAGAAGCATTATCACGAGACCGATTGAAGTTACTTTCGCGAGCATTATTATCGCCATAACGGGATTCTTTGTAGCCCGCATAGTTCTGGCGCTTAAGGTATTCTGGGGTTCGGAATTCTTTGGTAGCCGCTTCGTTTTTCTGCAGTCGTGCCTGTTTTGTGCCAAACCTCCCGCCGAGTCCTTTGGCCTTGTTGCCGGAATAGAGGTTGGGCTTGTCAGCGACGAGGGTGCCATCATCGGCGACGGTGTATCCTCGCTCAGCAAATTTGGCTCGGATTTCGCTATCGTCGCTGCTACCACCCTGTCCGCCCCAAGCCTTTTCGTCGAAGGTTATTGAACCTCTTCGCACTTCACCGTAGCTACGTTGAGTCTGGCACTGGCAGAAGAGCAGCAGGGAAGACCCAGCCGCTCCAAGAAGCAGCCATTGACGGGGGAGAATTACCATGAATTCCTATATTCCACCATTTCGTTACCTTGAGCAAGAGCAGTTCGCCACTCACGCAGAAGGGAAATTCTACCGCTGGTCAAACGCAGGTCGACTGTTCGATCTTCCCATGAGTCAAGTTTGCCCCATTCAGCGTAAAGCCGCATGAGCAGCCGTAAGTCAATGGAGAGAGACTTCTGGAAGATTTGGTGCAGAAGAGTTTCTGCTTCTTCGAATTGCCGGGTCTTGATTAGATGTGCGGCGTAGTCCTCAAGAAAGAGGCGGTGATCCCAACGGTAAGAGGTGAGTTGGTCATGGTAGCGACGGAAAAGTCTGCTCGCTAAATCCGTCTCGCCCAAGTCATGGAATAGAGTGGGGATTTGGCGTCGCGATATTAGGGTCGCGAATTCTGTGCTGAGTCCGGTCTGGCGAAAAATGTCAGATTTCGCTTCCTGCATCAGTCGGTGGTGCACTTCAAGCAGGCGGGGGCGATCGCCGATGCGGTGGAAGAAAAGGACTTGTTGCTCGGGATCATCCGGGAAGTAGTAAGATCCTGGAAAGGCTGACGTTTTGACGAACTGTTTAGCGGTAGAGATTCCAGTATCACCAAAGGCTGTTAACGTATGGAGAATCCGTTCGCGCTCGCGCCGGTTCGTTTGCGCGAGGAGCTCGCCGGCCGCTGATTCGAGGCTGTTGCGATTCCATGCGATGAATAGTCGCTGAAGCCACTTAGCTTTTTCCGGAATGGGAGTGTTTTCCAGTAATTGTGCGAGTGCTTCTGATGGCTTTGCGATTTCGACGACCCATCCAATCAAATGAGAGGCATTTGACTCAGCAAAACCGGAAGCGTTAACAGAAGTATCGTCGTAGTCAAAATCATGGAATAAGGCTTCCCATTGATTGGGCATGTTTTCGAGAGGAGTCCCCGATTGTTGTTGTGTTAGTAAAATTGAAAGTGAGGTGGAGAAGCGATTTTTACGATCGGAAGTTCCGCGACGGATTAGTGAAAGGAGCGACTGTGCTTCACCTGTAGCGCCGGCTTCATGGGTCGCCAGAGCGAGGGCGAGGGCGACGGAAAAAGGCTGACTTTGATGGCTGTCATGGGCGATTTGAATAAGCGCATCAAGGTCCTTTGTTTCGGGAAGCTGATAGAGTTCGGCCATCCGAATTATAGCTTCGCGCTCCAAATCAGGCTCGTTGCTCATCATTGGAATTTCCTTGAGCCATTCTAGCGCAGCATGAGGTCGATTGTTTTTCCGCAGCTGATCCGCTCCGAGGAGGAGATAGCGACTCTCGATCTCTCCAGTATTGCGAAGCTGAGTCAGCAACCTCATCAGAGCATCATCTTCACCACTTTGCTGGTAGGCCCCGATTAGGGCCCGCTGAAATGGTAGGTGAGATTCAGTGGCGATGGGCGGGGAGCCAACCGCTCCGGTCGGCTTTCTGCTCAGTGGCACGAGTCGCTCGAAGTTCCGTTCGATGGCCAGAAATCGGGCGTGTTGTTCAGCGATGTAGTCAGCTGTTAGACCGGGCGGCGGGTTGTACTCTCTGGTACTAAGGCGATGAATAACATCGAGCGCGGGGGCGGGATAGAGTGCTGTTTCGCAAGCCTCGAAGAGACCCTGCATTGGGCCGTAGCTCTTGCCACGCCGACTGACCTCGCGCTGGTAAACGAGTGCAGCCTCCCGATGAAAACCAAGTGTTTCAAGAAATTTACCGAGTTCAAAGCGGCTGTCAGGGTCGACGAGCTGCCCCTCAAGATTGAGGGCAATAGCGACCCGCTCCTGGGCATTGACCCATTCCATCGGAAGCGTTTCGCACATGATTTCAAAATGTTCGAATTGAGCGATTCCAGAGTCATCGACGGGAAGTGCCAGGGCATCGGCGCTGATCGCTTTCACGAACGGAGCGCCATATCGTAAATCGAGTGGGATCCGGGCCGAATAGTAGCGAAGGAGCTGAACCAACTCTTGCCAGCTTTGAATTTGGTTGTAGCGGACATCGTCCGGATCGGGGTTCTGAGGCCGTATAAAATCAACTTGGCGTGAGACAATACCTGCCAATGTTTGAATGGCCTTATCGTATCGCCGCGCGGCGATATGGATCAGTAAGGTTTTTTCTTCTTTGTTCTCCTGAGCCGACGGTTCAGGTGAGTTTACTTCGCGTAAAAGGCGATTCACGAGTTCTTGTCTTTCTAGATCGGAATCCATCAACGAAAGCCTCTCTGTCAGGGCAGAGAGAAAGAGATCTCGAGAGCGGATGCTGTCTCCCGGATCCGCGGCTTGAAGAGTCAGATCCAGCGCTTTGACTTGAGCGCGAACATGGCCCGTTTGAGCGGCCACCTGTGAAAGTGAGAATAGAAAACTAGCATCGGTCGACCTCATTGATTCAACGGTAAGACTTCCAACCTTAAAGGCTTCGTCGTAGAATCTCTTCTCCCGCAACTGGGCGAAGAGAAAAGGGCCGAATTTGTCGAGAAGTGGCATTTCTTCAAGGATGCTGAAGATAAACTCGGCCGGCACTTCGGCACCTGTGATGGGATCTGTCAGGAGAATGAGGGCAGCCATTGAGAAGCAGGCGACGCGGTCGTGACGACCTACACGCGCACTGGGATCGTTAATCCAGAAAAGAATCGCGTCGGCGTTGCCAGTAAGTATTCGGGCATAAACCTCATTGAAGAGATGGATGTAGGCATCTGATTTTGGTTGCTCTTCGACCAGTTGGGTATAGCGCTTAAGAGCTTCGCGATTACCTTTAAGGAAACGATAAGCCCAAAGCTTTTCGACGTTGGGTCGCTTGCTAACTTCCCAGCGCTCAAGCCAAGAGGTTGCCTGATTTGTAAGGGCGGAAAGGGAAGCCGCTTCTTCGATGGCTCGAATTCTCAACCAGAGAGGTTTGGCGGGCAGATATTGATACTCGCGATGCTTTTCAATAAGAGCTTCGGCAATATCGTCTTGCATACTTCCACCGAGGTAGGGGAATTCTTCGATAGCGAAGACGAAGGAACGGAGTTCATTGCCGGCGTCTTTCTTATCTTCCGGGGTTAGCCGGTCTACTCGAATCAGAGGACGTGCAAAGTCGAGAAAGCTCTTCGGGTAATTCACCTCATTGGTGTTGTCGATAATACTCAAAAAATGAGAGAGAGCCTCGGAGTGATGGCCGCGTTTGGATTGAATTAAGGCCAGCCTGAAGCGCGCTTGGAGATCCCAGTCCCGCAATTGAACAATCTTGGCAAGGACTCGTTCTGCATCGGCGTGGCGCCCATCCAATTCGTAATGTTTGGCCAATTCTGAGAGAAATCCAGGGTCACGGCCAAATCGGTTTTCAAGGCGACCTCTCAGGAGGTTGGCCTCGTCGACGCGCAGGTCTTTTTCAAGCATTGAGAGCAGGGTCTGCCAGTCTTCAAGTTGGTCTCCTTCACCCCTTGAGAGGAGTTGGCGGCGATAGTAGATCGCAGATTTCAGGTCACCGAGTTCATCGGCAAGACTGCTGAGCTCACTAAGAAGGCCATCACGGTTTTCTGACATGTAGTAGGCCTTCTTGAGGGAGGCAAAAGCACCTGCGGTGTCACCCATGGTTTGTTGAACGCGCGCAAGCGCTTCTGGATAAAATCGGTCAAAAGGGTGCTGTTGTGCGAGGCTCTGAAAGCGCCCTAGCATCCAATCAAGTAGGAAGTGAGTCCGGGCAATGTTGAGTTGGCTATCTAGAAGTTTGCGTCGTTGAATGGTGTCAGATTCCTGCTCCAGCAAATCGATCTGAGCTGCGAGGGCTTCCTCGGGTCGTCCATTTTCGATTAAGACCGTAGAAAGTTGCTTGATGATACGGCGCTTTTCGAATGAGTTCGCCTGTCGGTAGGCTTGTCGCCAAACTTCAATCTGCTTACCGAAGTTTCCTTGCTGAGAGTAAACCTTGGCGAGAGTACTAAGGGTGGTGAGGGGTGCTTCAGGTTGTGCGGCGAGACGCTTTAGTTCGCGAATCGCTTCGTCCTCGTAGCCAAGTTCAAATCGCATTGCTGCTCGGCGTTGAAGGTAATCATTGGCGTTGGTAGGATCGATCTCAGACAGGGTGGTTAAGTGATCGACCATCAAGGTGGTTCGCTCGTTAAGTTCTGCGAGCGACAGGAGCATGAGTTCCACTTTCAGGATAGGGCCACCCGCCTCTTCCTTGGCCGTAGTTAGTTGCGCGTAGCATTCGTGGTTATCTTGGAGTTTGAATGCCCACCATGCTGCTCGGTATCGGTCGGCCAATGTCCGGGTGGTGTTGGCAGTTTTTTTAACCGTCTCGTAGAAATGAATCAGTTCTTCCGGCGGCGGTTCATCACCGGGCCGCGAGGCTTTGTTGGCTACGATGGCTAGCCTCCGGTACTGGGCGAGGCTCTGGATATTCCCGTCACGAAGAATACTCGGATCCTCAATGGCCTCCTCTCCATTGGAAAAGTGGCCGCGCAGCAAGCTGAAAAGGCGCTGATCCACTTCGGTTTTTTCTTCAAGTGTTTCCAACTGGTCCCAAACGTTGCAAAGCTGCTGGATGGCTTCCTCAATGCGATTATTTTCGATGAGGATGTCGGCGCGGGTTTCTTTAAGAGAAAGCTCTTTTGGTGAGAGCGCGATGGCTGCTTCGATCGTTTCGAGAGCTTTGCCACTCCGGTCGAGGTCACGAAGTGTGGCGGTAACCTCGACGAGACGGTTTTTTTTCTCTGATCCCCCTTCACTTGCTCGGGTGATGTAGTTGTTCAAGACTTCGACGGCTTGGTGTGGCCGACCCCGCTCATTGAGGAACCGGGCTAGTTCTGCGGGCGGTCCGGCTTCAGGTTTATCGGCCTTGGATTTGAGAAGTTGTTCGACGAGTTTATCGAGATAGTTGCTGCGTGCGAACTCGATGACGATGGCAAGATTTTCTGCATTCGGAGGATTGGCTTCGAGGTAGTTAGTGAGAATTGTCTCCGCTTCGAGGTGCTCTTCTGCATTGAGGGAAACTCCTACTCTGAGAAGAATGAGATTGAGAGCCGGGCGGAGGGATTCGGCAATAACGCCGTCAAGAGTTTCCGCAGCTTCTTCGAAGCGATCGATGCTGACTTGGGCCCGCGCAAGACGAAGCCGGTAATCGATGTTGTTAGGGAGGATTGAGACGAGTCGTCGCAGGGTTTGTTCTTTTTTTATAGGATCAGCGGTCAACTCGTAAAAAGCGGCGAGGTCATGAAGTGACTTTTCAGTTGGATTCTCCGCAGTCGCGGCCGCAGTGAGTTCGTTATCGAGCAGTTCCAGCCGTTCAAATTGTTCATGGAGTTGAACGAGGCGTCCAAAGATAATTCCGTATTCCGGACTCTTGAAATGCAGCAGTTTTAGAGCGTCGCGGCCGGAATCGGAGGCACCCTCGAAATTACTGATAAACTCGTAGATGCGATTCAGTTCGGTGAACGCGTTGAGCTTTTGTCTTGGCTCCACAGAATTCGAGAGTTCCGTAAGGACATGGATGGCAGTATCCGTCTCTCCGGATTCGAGAAGCATAGAGACTATTTCCGTACGCAGAGAAGCCTCCTCAGGGTAAGCGGTTAACAGCTCTCTCCAGATGTTGATGGCGGCGTCGAGCTGGCCAAGTTGTTGGTGCAGGTTGGCTTTGCGAAGACGGACGGTGAGACCGTTTTCGGTATTAGCTGAAAGCTTCTCAACGAGTCGGGTGTAGAGGGAAAGCGCCTTGTTGGTCCGTTTTTGGAGGTCCGCAATTTCAGCAAGCGCGAGTAATGCTGGGATGTTGTTAGGGTCTAGGTCAGTGACCCTGGTGTAGGCCTCACGAGCAGCCTCGATATCGTTGCTTTTGCGTAAGAGATGAGCATGGATGAGAACCACAACGGAAGGGCCGTCTTCGGATGATACGGCGGAGTGGAAATAATCGAGCAGCAAGGGTGTCTGACTCTTCTTTTCATACAGAGACCAGAGCAGGTCGAGAACGTTACCATATTCAGGATTCTTCTCTAACAACCGGATATAGTGGTTGGCGAGCTTTGTATCCGCTTCCGTCCACGGGCTGGCAGCGACCGCTTCGTCCCGGTTCTCGTCCACGGCATTTTCCTGGGAAAAAAGCCAAGGGCTGAAGGCGCCGATCGCCAGAGTAAGCGCGGTGACCTGAATGAGTTGACTGGGGGTTGTGGTCTTCAATCGTCAACAGAGGCGGGGGAGCAGGCCCGTCTTAAAGATTCATCCTTAACCTTAAGGAAGGTTACGGTAGGCTTAGCTGATTCCTCCGTCAAATAACGCCCCGCCCGCAAACGGGTCTTTATCTTAGTGCTTGTCGCTGATCAGTTTGAAGCGTTCGCCTCCAAGATCTAAGCGGGGAAATCCAACTGCGGCAGCGCTGCTCAGCGAATGGCTTCTTGAGGAGGTGATGCAGGAAGTCGCCGCGGAAAAAGTTTCCCCGAGATTACCTTTTTAGTTCCATGAAAGGACAAGGTGTCCCTCCGTTGATTCACTTCTGCAATCGGGTTGGCTCCCTCACGTCGGCTTCCAATTGACCTCTCTGGAGGACCAGAGGATATCCAGCGCACCGGGCGCAGATCTGAGATAATCTGCCCCCACCTCTTCCGATCCTGCCTCTGTTAATGAAAAGGCCATGTAGCCGAACCCGAACATGTAATCGATGTATTCATCGACGCTCAACCCCCCTTTCTTGATGTAGTCCGGAACGAATTCCGATAGTATCATCGGCCGCTGGGATAATGTTTGGCTAGCCCCTTTAAGCGCGACTTGCTCAAACCCTTCAATGTCGATTTTGATAAACGTCACTGCGGAATTGTCGATATCCTGGGACTTCAAGTAAGTGTCGAGGCAGGTGGTCTTGACTTTGATTTGTTCGCCATCGTTGATCGGCAAAAGGGAATGCCGACCGCGGTTCTTGTCTTCGTAGAGATGCAAAACGCTCTCGCCATCTTGATCTGAAAGTGCGATCTGGTTGGTTTTGACACTGCGGGCCTCGTTTTTGTTGAGATTTTGCTGCAGTAGTTTGCAGTTGAGCACGTCAGGTTCAAATGCGTGAATTGATGCCCCAGGTTCTGCCATCCTATCCATAAGAAGAGAATACCAGCCGAGGTTGGCACCAATGTCGACGGCATGCTCACCTGCCTTGAGCCTGACATTCCTGCAGACGAAATTGGTAAGATGTGGCTCGTAATCCGCCCTCTTGAACAAGCGCCTACCTGCAGCATCCTCTGTTTTGAACTTGATTCGAAGGCTATGCTCAGGGATATGAGCTTCCATAAACGGACGCCGGAGGAGGTAACGTGAGAGAGCGTATTGGATGCTTTTCAGGGCGGCCATATTGTTGATCCAGAAAACAGCTTATCTTCCCCCTTAAGAGAGGTTTAATGAGTGAGCGAGCCAATCAGGACTCAGGTGAAGTTGCATGGTGCAGCGCTAACTTACTTTTGAGGGGGGGGATTATGATTAAAAAAAAGACACGAATTGCTCCGCGTCTTTTGGAATGGTGATAGACCGCAGTCCGACACTAACCCTTGGCAAGGTAAGCAGCGGTGCTCTCGTGGTTGGCTTCCATTGCGTCAGAGCCTTTTTCCCAGTCCATTGGGCAGACTTCGCCGTTCTCTTCAAAGTGCTGGAGCGCGTCGACCATGCGGATCGCTTCCTTGATCGAACGGCCAAGTGGCAGGTTATTAACGACTTGGTGTTGGACTATACCCTCTTTGTCGATGAGGAAGAGACCGCGGTATGCAATCAACTCGCCTTCAACCATGAGGTCACCGTATTCGTCAAATCCATACTCGCCCACGAGAACGTCGTAATCAGCGGAGATTGTCTTATTGGTGTCAGCCACGAGCGGATAAGTCACCCCGCCTATTCCACCTTTTTCCCGGGGCACTTGAAGCCATCCCCAGTGCGACATCTCTGTGTCGGTTGAGACGCCAACAATTTCAACGTTTCGGCTCGTAAATTCGGCAAGGTGGTCTTGAAAGGCATGGAGTTCAGTCGGGCAGACGAAAGTGAAGTCCTTTGGATAAAAGAAGAGGATAACGTATTTTTCTCCCTTGAACTGGTCGAGAGAGAAATCTTCTACCACTTGGCCGTTAATGACCGCGCTGGCATTGAAAGAAGGGGCGGGTTTTCCAACAAGTACTGACATGATGTTTAAAACAGTGGGTTCTAGGATGAGAGGTTAAGGTGGTTGCATCCCCTCTTGAGTCAACTACGGATGAGTAGCGTTTACGGACTCAACCGGCTATTTCGACCCCGATTAGAGGAAAAAATTTGACCGACCGAGGTAGAGAAGGTTAGTTGTGATCCCTAAAAGTTGACTAATCCTATCAAGAATAGGTATTTTCAATGAGTGCTAAAACCACCACAGAGATCGTCGATTTGGCGTTCGAAGCTAAGAATCTTGAGTTGTTGAGCGCTCAGGAGCGGGTCCAATGGGCCGTGAATTATTGGGGAGATCGCATTGGCTTGACCTCCAGTTTTGGAGCCCAATCAGCCGTTTCGCTCCATATGGTGACCCGCATAAAGCCCGATATACCGGTAATATTGGTGGATACGGGCTATCTTTTCAAAGAGACCTACCATTTTATCGATGCTCTTACTGACCGCCTCAATCTGAACCTCAAGGTCTACCAGGGCTCAGTATCTGCCGCTTTTCAGGAGGCGCGGCATGGAAAGCTCTGGGAGAAAGGCGTGGAGGGTATCGAGCAATACAACCGGATCAACAAAGTGGAGCCAATGAATCGTGCGCTTGACGAACTCGGTCTGAAAGCCTCGATCTCTGGGATTCGGCGTCAACAAAGTAGCACCCGGGAAGGAGCTCCAGTTCTGGCTATTCAGCGCGAAAGATACAAAATTCATCCCATTATTGATTGGTCCGACATGGATATCGGCCAATACCTAAAGGAAAACGACTTGCCCTATCACCCTCTGTGGGACGAGGGTTACGCATCCATCGGAGATTGGCATACGTCGTCCAAGCTGACCGATGGCATGAGTGAAGAGGAAACCCGATTTCATGGCTTGAAGCGGGAGTGCGGCCTTCACGAGGACATGGACTTCGTCATCTAATGGCTCACTTTTCCTGCGATTGATCTCATGGGTTCGAATCTCGACCATATCTATCCCGTCTCCGATAAGATGCTCCCTCGTGAAGCGAAGGAGGAGTTACTCGGACAACGCGGCGTCGTTATCTGGATGTATGGCCTTAGTGGTTCTGGTAAAAGCACATTGGCAAATCTGCTCGAACGAAGCCTCCACGAGCAGGGCCAGATGGTCAAAGTGCTCGACGGCGATAATGTGCGCTCCGGACTCAACAGTAATCTCGGCTTTTCTGATGAAGACCGGCTCGAGAATATTCGACGCGTTGCCGAAGTGGCGAAGCTTTTCGCCGACAGCGGTATCATTACGGTCACCTCGTTCATCACTCCTAACAATGAATTGCGCGATCTTGCTCGTGGGGTGATCGGAAATGAGGATCTGCTTGAAGTTTACATCAAGGCTTCCTTCAAAACTTGCGCCGAACGCGACCCCAAGGGCCTCTATGCAAAGGTTGAGGCTGGCGAGGTAAAACAGTTTACTGGCAAGGACTCAGCATTCGAAGAGCCGTCGCGTCCGGACCTCATTATTGATACCGAAGCGCTCAGTGAAGATAAAGCGCTCGAACAACTTCTTTCAGCGGTCATCGCTAAGGTTGGCGAAACAGCCAGCTGAACGACCTTTTTAAAAACACCATGGAACAGGAAAGACACTCTTATCGAGTTAACCACCTCGCTCAGCTGGAATCTGAAGCGATCTTCATTCTGCGTGAAACCGCGGCGCAGTTCGAAAAGCCGGCCCTGCTGTTTTCTGGCGGCAAGGACTCCATCGTTATGGCGCATCTTGCGCGAAAAGCATTTCACCCCGCCCGCATTCCTTTCCCGCTGCTGCACGTCGATACCGGTCACAACTTCGAAGAGACGATCCAGTATCGCGACGACTACGTGGCCGAATTACGCGCGGAACTTATCGTCGGTCTGGTTCAGGATTCCATTGAAAAGGGACGGGTGCAGGAAGAGAAAGGTCCGTTTGCGAGCCGCAATGCCCTTCAGACGGTAACGCTACTCGACGCGATCGAAGACAAGCAGTATGACGCTTGCCTCGGTGGTGGTCGCCGAGACGAGGAGAAAGCCCGCGCCAAGGAACGTTTCTTCTCACATCGAGATGATTTTGGGCAGTGGGACCCGAAGAACCAGCGACCTGAGCTCTGGAATATCTTCAACGGCCGCAAGCACCACGGTGAGCATTTCCGTGTCTTCCCTCTGTCCAATTGGACCGAAATGGATGTTTGGCAATACATCAAGGCCGAGAACATTCCGCTTCCGAGCCTCTACTTTTCTCACAAGCGCGATGTGGTGCACCGCAACGGCGCCATGCTTGCCATCAGTGATGTCGTCGTTCCACAAGAGGGAGAGGAAATTGAAAGAGATGCTGTGGTTCGTTTTCGAACCATCGGTGATATGACCTGCACCGGGGCTGTTTATTCAGACGCTTCCCACATCGACGCGATTATTCAGGAAGTAGCGACAGCGCGCCAGACTGAGCGGGGAACAAGGGCTGATGACAAGCGTTCCGAAACTGCCATGGAGGACAGAAAGAAGGAAGGTTATTTCTAGGCCGATCTCTGAGTCCTAAAAACTACTAACACTTTACTATTTATTAATATGTCTCACACTGACATTCCTTACGACGAAGGTTATCTCGACATGGATTTGCTGCGATTTACGACGGCGGGCAGTGTTGATGATGGGAAATCCACCCTCATTGGTCGCCTTCTTTACGATTCTAAAAATACGTTCGAAGATCAGATCGAAGCGGTGGAAGAAACTTCCAGAAAGCGTGGCGACGAAAACGTGAACCTCGCATTGCTCACTGATGGCCTTCGCGCCGAGCGCGAACAGGGTATTACGATCGATGTGGCTTACCGTTATTTCGCGACGCCGAAGCGGAAGTTCATCATCGCTGATACTCCGGGGCACATTCAGTATACTCGTAATATGGTGACCGGTGCCTCCACCGCTAATCTTGCTATCATATTAGTCGATGCCCGCACCGGTGTGATCGAGCAGACTTGCCGCCATGCCTTCATTGCGAACCTGCTTCGCATCCGCCATGTCATTCTTGCGGTGAACAAGATGGATCTTGTCGATTACGAGGAGGAAGCCTTCGACAAGATCGTGGAAGACTTCAAAACTTTCGCTTCTCGTCTCAACAATATCGTCGACATGACACCGATTCCAATCAGTGCGCTTCATGGTGACAATGTGGTCGATAAGTCGGAGAAGATGTCCTGGTATGAAGGCCCAACGATGCTCTACCAACTGGAGAACGTTTACATCGGTTCCGACCACAACCACGTGGATGCCCGTTTCCCGGTGCAGTGGGTGATTCGCCCGCATTCAGATGAGCACCACGATTTTCGTGGATACGCTGGTCGTGTTGCTGGCGGTGTTTTCAAACCAGGTGATGATGTCGTGGTTCAACCTTCAGGATTCACGACCAAGGTAAAATCGATTGAGACGCTGGATGGTCCCGTGAACGAGGCGTTCGCGCCGCTGTCCTTCACCATGACCCTCGAGGATGAAATCGACATCAGTCGTGGTGACATGATTGCCAAGCCAAATAATCCGCCGGAGAAGGGTCAGGAGATTGAAGCGATGATCTGCTGGTTCTCAGAAACAACTACACTTCAACCGCGTGGAAAGTATTATCTGCGTCACACGACCAAAGAGGTGAAAGCGATTGTCGAGGAGGTTCGTTATAAAGTGAATATTAACACGCTGCATAAAATTGAAGACGACAAGACGTTTTCGCTCAATGAGATTGGCCGCATTGTTCTTCGGACTTCAGCGCCGTTGCACTACGATTCTTATCGTCGCAATCGACAGACGGGTAGTTTTGTTCTCATTGATGCCCAGACTAACGAAACGGTTGCTGCTGGAATGATTGTGTAGGTTCAGCAGCGGGTGTATTGCCATCGAGGTATCCCGTTGACAGCCAAGCTGAATGGGCTTTATATACCGCCCTCCTATTTCAGGAGAATGCGTCGGCGAGGTAGCCAAGTGGTAAGGCCGGGCTCTGCAAAAGCTCTATCGCGGGTTCGATTCCCGCCCTCGCCTCCACCACTTCACAGCGTGAAGTGCAACTTGCCCCAACGGGGCGGGGGTCTAACCGCAGGTTCAATGCCCATGTCCTGCAAAGCAGGATTGTCACCCAATTCGCAGCGCGAATTCAAAACAGCACGGATGGCGACGTAGTTGCCATCAATTCCCGCCCTCGCCTCCAATTTCACAACCGACGCGCTAAGGGTTAGGTAAGAGCTATTTAGGGAGTTAAGAGTCTCAAATGATCGAGAAAAGTCCGTGCTGGATAAACTCCGACTTCATTTTTAAATTTGGTGATACGATCGTGGCTAGACAGTTTTTACAACCTGAGGCACCGTATGGTCCATGAAGAGAATCGTGTCGTTAATCTGTTTGTGTTACCTCTTGTTATTCGCGGCGAATGCGGATATGAGAATTCCTTCTTCAGTTTTCAATATGGAAGAGCTGGAGGAGGCCAAAGCGGAGGCATTCGAAGAGGAGAAGCCTCTTATCTTTGTCTACACCGATCCGGGGACATCGTGAGGCCCCTGCATAGCTACCAGTTTGGCAGCATTTAAGGAATTTCGAAGCGCAGGGGTAGTCGTTTTTGCGAATGCGAAAAGCGAAACAGATTACCAGTCTCTTCCTGCGGGAGCGAAAGCAGCACGCAAGGAATCAGGCAACACGATTCCAATGGTGTTTGTTACCACGGCGGATGGTGCTCAGAGTATCAAAGGCATCTCTTATGACGCGATGAAGAAAGACATTCGCGATGTGGACAGGGAACTGCGCAAGCACCTCGAGACAGTCAATGTAACCGGCACGGCTCGAGAGGAACCTGAGGAGGCAGGCGATGACGCGCCGGCAGCTGAAGCTATCCTTTCCGAGCCCAGTATTTGGACCAATGCGGTTGGTAAAGAAATCATGGCAGCGGTAAAATTGGTCAACGCCTCCACAGTCATCTTCATGATTGATGGCAAGGAGGTGCCGTATCCACTGGCGAACCTTTCTTCAGAAAGCCGC
>CEWH01007845.1_pt1 | contig 40146 bp, 66 predicted proteins | sample 531231 | NCBI WGS metagenome assembly CEWH01 (sample SAMEA2622316, study PRJEB7988) | marine metagenome | biome: marine biome (ENVO:00000447); feature: surface water layer (ENVO:00002042); material: "saline water (ENVO:00002010), including plankton (ENVO:xxxxxxxx)" | depth 5 m | reverse complement strand
TGATGCTCACAAGACCGCTTTTGGTGTCAAGGGCAGACACTATAAGTTCTCTGAGATGTCGCTTCAGGAGTTGAAGGACGAGGCTGACTATATCTCTAAGGCCTGTGATGAGCAGTTGGCTCTAGAGGCCAAGATGGAGAAGGAGGCCACAGAGAGGTTTGAGGCTTCTGTGGCTGAGTACCAAAAGATGGCTGGTAGCCGAAAGGATGCTATCCGTTGGGTGCTTCAGGCAGAGGGTCTAGAGGACGAGAGAGATCCTGGATATATCTGTTATAGCCTGGGTCTGCCATATAGCATGGAGAAGGAATTCAGTTAGGGTACGAGTAGAAACGTGGTTAGGCCTGACCCCTACATATAAGATCAGGCGGGAGATAGGGAGGCGCCCTCGAGAAAGGCCTCCCATTTTTTTTGAGATTATATCCTGATCCTTCAGGCACCTGGGGTGTATTGAACTCCGGTATCTGGCCCTCTGCTTAACGTTCCCGGCGGTTTGGACTTGCCCTATGTCCCTTATTGTTCTTATAGTATATGATCTCCTATCCAAAATGTCAACCTCTTTTTTATGTTTTTTTTGGTTGCATTTTGGAAAATTGTATGCTATATTAATATTATAATAAAATAAAAAAGAGAGGGCAAATGCAAATAACAGAAAAACAATTAAGACACATGGTGCACTTTTTAACACATGAGGCAAACTATAAGGTTGGAATGTTTGAGGTAGAGGACTTTAACATTAACACAACAAGCGAATTGATTGATAATGCGAAGCATTTGATTGATACTTTTTACAAGAAAGGTTTAACTTATGCAGAGGCGATGGAGTGTATTACAGATTATAGATACGACGACGATTGCATAAATGAAGGAATTGAAGAAATGTGGGAAGATTATTGTAATAAAAACGGCGTAAAATAAGAGAAAAAAAATGGTTGACAATAGCACATTTTGGTGCTATTGTTAATTATAAAATGAAAGAGGGCACTATGAAAAAGACACTTTTTACCGCAGTATTTCTCGCAGGGATGGCAACACAGGCGGTCTCGGCAGACAAACTACAGAGTTTCGATCATGCGGCGGAACTAACATCACAGGCGAAGACTATATTATTCCAAGAGTTGAATGATGCTAAGGTACCTAACTCTGCTCACCAGCAGATTGTATGCCTTGCTGAGAACATCTACTTTGAGGCTAGGGCAGAGTCAATAGAAGGTAAGGCCGCAGTGGCCAACGTGACTAGGAACAGAGTTGAAGACGCAAGGTGGCCAGCAACATATTGTGAGGTGGTCCAACAAGGTCCAGTTAGGGAATCATGGAAGACCAAACAACACAAAGACCTCGCAGATGAGGACAGAGTATATTATCCTAGAAAGCACAGATGTCAGTTCAGTTGGTATTGCGATGGGGCCAAGGATATCATCTGGGCCAACAAGGAAAAGACAGGTGAGACTATCAGGGCCAATGCTAGAGCCTGGAGAGCATCAGTAGAAGTTGCGATCTGGACACTGGGTTATGGATCCTACAGGGTCAATGATAACACAGGTGGGGCAGTCTTTTATTATGCTCACAACCTAGTAGATCCGGTCTGGGCAGGTGAAAAACAACTAACGGTTGTGATTGGTAATCACACTTTTATGAAATAAAATGGTTGACATTGAGATATTTTGGTGTTATAGTAAAGATATAATAAACAAACAGAGAGGGCAAAAAATATGGGAATGAGTAATTGGATACTAGATAACGAAGAGCAGTTTTGGAACAAGGCTGACGAGGTTATAGGTGAATGCGAAGCATTTGAAGAGTTCGTAGATAAGATGAAACCGCACACAGATCTGCTTCAGGGATCACCTTCAGAATGTGAAAATGATATCGATTTTGAGAACATGATGAGCGATGCATGGTCTGAAAAGTGGAGCAAATACTACTAAAATTAGGGGTTGACTTTTGGATTTTGGTATGCTATATTATATGAATAATAAGGAGGGCAAAACAATATGAAGACTTTTTTTAACACGATGGCGGCGATCTTACTAATGGTAGGGATCGTAATGATGGCAGGTAGTGCCGGAGATTGTGATGGCAAATGTGCGCCAGGCAATACGATCAGCGAGATGCTGATGTTGGCAGGTATTGGTCTTAGTTTCTTTATAACTGGGGCCGCAATATTAATCCGTAACCAAGGAGAAGTGTAATGCAATTGAAACCAATTGGATCAAACATGAATGAGATCGTAGTCAAAGGCAAAAGCATCTTATTCAGTTATTCAACTCCAGTCGCAGGCTGGGATGAAAATGGTGCGTTCCGAACTGATGAGAAGTTCTCAGTGACGACATCAAAACATATTAACAAGTATCTCGGTGGCAAGGATGTTGGCCGAGTTGTAGAGCAATCATGGATAGAAGGGTTGGTTGCTTAATGAGAGTTTTGGTTTTGGTATTAATGCTCCCGCTTCTTGGTGCGTGTTCGCTGACCCTAGGTGGTACTACCCTACAAGGTAAGGATATCATCAAAGGTGCTAACACCATCAAGAACATATCCAAAATCACCACCGCAGGTGTTGAGGAGAGTGTTAAGACTAAGACTAAAGATATTTTGGATCCCGCAAGAGGCGGTGGTCTAAAATGGTAAAACATAATGGTTGACACTCGGTCCATTATGTGTTATTATATACGAGTAATGAATAGGCAATAAAGGAGGCCAAACAATTATGACTGATAAATTATATACAGTGGCAGGAACTTCACAGTTCAAAGGTAAAACTAAGGTAAGGTTTGCGAATGACTATGTAAGTAGATTCAAAATCTTAACTAAGAACGGACATGAGAATATCAACATCATGGAACTTCCAAACTCAATGAGTAAGGCTGATGTTTGTAAATTTTTACAAGCACATGAGAAGTTTCAGGATGAAGCATCTCAATCTGCAATCGCTGAGTTCGTTGTTAGAAACATTAAAGTTTCACCTAAGACTGAAACAGTTTCAACACCAGTAGAAGCACCAGCAGAAACCGTAGAAGCATAATTCGGTTCGGGACTAGGGCGGCATCCTGTCGCCCACCCACACAATTCATAGATTAGAGGAATCCCCCTCAACAACAGCAATAGGAGAACTCGCCCACGTGGCGGAATAGGTAGACGCATCGGACTTAAAATCCGTGGACCTTAGGTCGTGAGAGTTCGAGTCTCTCCGTGGGCACCAAACCGCTCGTAGATCAACAGGATAGATCAACGGTCTTCTAAACCGTAGGTTGCAGGTTCGAATCCTGCCGAGCGGGCCAATTCAAGGTGTTGCAAAAATACAACACCTGTTGCAAAAATGCAACACCTCGGGAGTGTACAGTGGGTACACAGAAAAAAGATAGATGGTGGGGATCTTTTTTCATCTTTTTGGTTGACCTTTGCAGAAAGTGATGCTATATTATAAACATAATAAGGAAACAGAAAGAGGGCAAAATGTTATCACTAATTGGTTTATTCGCAATCGCGTTCGTAGTAATTAAGTTTTTTCCAGACATATTGATGTTCTGCATTAAGGCGGCGATCGTTCTAATAGGACTTTATTTCTTGCTTGGTGCATTACTTTGGATCTTTGGGGCTTCGATAGCACTTAATATCAATGGTGCACTTTTAGGAATTTAGGGGTTGACATATTGGATTCAATGTGTTATATTATAAACATAATAAACAAATAAGAGGGCAAAATGAGTACAGAATTAAAATCAAGAAACAGAGGTAAGGTCGGCTTAACCAGATTCTGGGGCGGCGAGAACAGAGGAGCCTGTGTGCAGATCACAACCGCAAGGGACTGGCAGAAGGACGAAAGAGGTCCAGCAGACAAGTTCTTCAACTCCGTGACTATGAGCAAGAGTGAGGCAGTAGCATTGGCTCAGGACTTGTTAGACTTTGCAGGTGATACCGCAGAGCAGGAGTTCGATCAACCAATATTAGAAGTTCAAGGAAAATAGGGGTTGACAACTGTACAGTAAGATCATATACTGTAAGAACAATAAGGCAATATTAATTTAAACAAAGCGAGGGCAATATGACAAAATCAATCAAAATTCTTTCAGGTAGTTACAAGATCCGTGGCAAGGACGTAGAACTTGCTGGGATGGTGTTTCCACTAGTAGAAGAGTTCAAGGTAGGCGCACAGGGCGGCTACGTAACAGTAGATGGATCAGCAGTTGCTGGTTTCCCAGATCGTAACATCAAGATCAAAGTAAACAGTTCCGATGACTATGAGTCAACCAGAGCGGCTGTTACTAAACGTGAAGAAACAGATGAAGAGACCATCGAACGTATACGTGAACGATTCGATATCCTGGAGGATATGACTAGAGCCTGTAAGAAGGGCGATGTAAGGGCAATGATTGTTACAGGCCCTCCAGGAGTTGGTAAGTCGTTTGGTGTCGAGAAGGTTCTTGGCAAGCATGACTTGATCTCAACACTGGGTGAGACACAGCCTAAGTATCAGGTTGTGAAGGGTGCTATGTCGGCGATCGGTCTGTACTGTAAACTGTACAACTACGCAGACAAGGACAACGTGCTGGTCTTTGATGACTGTGACTCTGTGTTACAGGACGACCTTAGTCTTAACATTCTAAAAGCGGCTCTGGATTCTAAGAAGACTAGACGAATCCATTGGAACACTGACTCATTCAAGTTACGTAATGAGGGAGTGCCGGATTCATTCGAATTCAAAGGTAGTGCAATATTCATTACCAATATCAAGTTTGACAACGTTAAGTCAAAGAAGATGAGGGATCACCTGGAAGCAATTGAATCCAGATGTCACTATATCGATCTAACCATTGATACTGAGAGGGAGAAGATGCTACGTATCAAGCAGATCGTTAAGGACGGAATGCTTACGGCTCATGCATTACCGGCCGAAACACATGAAGAAGTCATAGACTTCATTGATGTTAACAAGAAGAAATTACGTGAACTGTCACTACGTACAGTTCTAAAAGTAGCCGATCTCGCTAAGGCCTTTCCAAACAATTGGCAGGCTATGGCTGAGAATACAGTACTAAGACGAGCCTAACTGCCCTCAACCCTGGCTCAGTGCTGTATCAGAACCCCTGGGATGTGCCCTCGTCCTGGGGGTTCATCTTGACAAAAGTCCCATAAAATAAGTGGAAATTAATGGTTGACCTTTTGGATTGTAGACCTTATACTGTAAGTATAATTAAACAAAGAGGGCAATATGAACTACAAACTTTACCAAATACACCTAACAGAAGCAGAGCATAACCAGGTTAATGCAGAGGGTCATAACTCCGTACCCAAGCAGAAACTTAAACTGGATATGAACTTCAATGAGCATCCAGAGGCTATTGCTAAAGAGGGCATGGACAAGGGTTACTTCACACACGTGTCAAACATATACACAGAGCAGGGCCTAGAGGGTGTGTTCGAAGTGGGTAACATAGGCCCTGAGGCTAACATTGAAAGGCTGGCTCCTATGTACTCTGTGAGTGTAGGGGACGTAGTAGAAGACCCCCAGGGTGTGCGTCACGTTGTAGCGAGTGTAGGATTCAAACAACTCGCATAGAAAATAATAATAAACGAAAAGGTCCCGGCAGAGATGTCGGGATTTTTTTTGACCGAATGGTCGAGGGGCACGGGGCGTTATAGCACAATTCTAACAACTGTTTAGCAAGTGGGCAGGGGTAGAATCACCAGGCTGAAATGAAAAGTACTTCCCTTTTATTTTTTGTAATCTAATTTTTTTGGGTACAGAACCCATTTCAGTACTTGAACTAATACTGTTCTATTCTCCGAACAGAGTCTGCATAGTCCACGCAACTAGTGGGTCATTTAAGTACTGTATGTATAGCAATAGCACTAGTGCCGCTACACACAATAACCCGTAGTCTTGTACCCAGTCTTTTATGTATTCGTATACTAATTTAAGCATATACATAATATTAGCATAGTGTTTTATAAAGTCAACTATAAATAAATGTGTATTTTACCAATATCAGGGGTGTACAATGGTAACATTAATGCTAGTAATACTAGTATCGGTTGTAACGTTTATGTGTGGTGCACTAGGTTATGCACTATATACACTAGATCGAATAGAACGTCATGATGACCTATATCGTGCCAGTGAGGATTGGCTAGAAGATTCTATACGCAATCAGAGACTAAGACAGAGAAAATTCCGACAGGACTACCCAGAATTATATGGTGATAAGCGAGATGCGGCAATGAGTACGTATGCTCGTACTATTCATCGTCTTTAAGTAACTGCTGTTCTTTAAAAGATAGTGGGGGCCTGTCCACATACATAGTATCAGGACATTGGAACTGTCGTTCGGTACTGGCATAATCATCTGTGCCATCTTGACAGATATAATAGCACTTGCGTACATCATCTTCTATTACATTAATAGCGAGGTGGCATTGTAGAAAGCCTGCCATGGCCAGTTCAATGATCATATATGTAGTCTCCATCTTTGACCCACACAGGTTTGCAGTAAGCAGTTATCCTGTGTTCTGCGGGTACTAGGCTGTTGTAGCCATAATTGCCATACTGTCTGGGAATTCTTCGTGCATAGTATTGACAAACATCAATGCTTCTAAAGTACATAGGGTTAGGCTGTTGTTGTGCGTCTTCACCTGACCCTAGTAATACCATGAGCACAAATGCATGAATCAAAACCAATTACCTTTCGCATCTGAATCTATTTTATCTTGTTCGTAGGTCCTTGCGGAGGGTTTCATGTAGCAGTTGTGCGTGGGTTTGCCTTTCATCTGCTGAACCCATTCTAGTTCTTGTATGCAACGTTGGTACCATTGCTGATCCATTGGGTCGTGTGCTTTGGCCATGTCCTCACGCAGTTGACTGATACGTGTGCGTATGTATTTGCTTTGATTGTCGCTTACATCTTGATTTACAGTGGTTCTGGTACTTAGGGGTATTCCAAATGAGTATTCCATGTGCGGCTCCTTACCTGTTCATGTACAGCCATACAGTACCTAGTACTACTCCTGCTATCAGTAGCATAAGGACAATGATGCTGACTGCTTCTATGAGTTGACGTTTAAACTCTTCAACTCTATATACCTCTTCTTCTCTCTTCTTGGCTATCTTACGGCGCATCTCAATCATCTCTTCCCAGGTCTTGTGACCATAGCGGAAGTTTAGCAGAGTGCGTAATTCTTTTTCCATCTCTTGGATTTTCTTTTCGTGCATCAGCAGTTGTAGTGCTTCTTCTTCAACTGAACCTGCGGCAAACACTTTTTTAAACAGTGGTGCTTTCTTGTTTAGTTCTTTGGCTTTGCGAATATCTGAAGTTGCAGTAAACCATTTACCCAACTGGGTGGTTACGTTTTCTATGTCTTGTCCAACGGCTACTGCTTTTGAAATTGTCTTGTATGCCGTAGTTGCTACGGCAAATGCACTAATAGGATCTATTATGGCCCTCTCCCTGGCTCAGGTTAATCTGCTCTCAACAGTATTTAAAATTTTTAGATTTTTTATTATGTGCTAACTTAATAATGCAAGTAATTATTAATTAAGTATGATTGCTTTGATTGACTTCTCGCCCATGTATATCTCTGTTTCGCCTTGGCCTTTCCAACATTGATATTTTACACTAGGAGAATACTGTCTTTCTGCTTGACGTTTACCACGCAAACATTTTGCCATGTTCTCTTGAATTCTATGTTCTTTGATTTCGCCGTTAACAAACATCAACAATGCTACTACTGTTTCTATCATTAGTGTCCCCCATTACCGTTTTTGTAAACAATCTCTCTGTCAGCATCTTTCAAACGTTCTATGTTTTCCAGTGCCTTTTCCATTTGTTCTTTTAAGAATTCAATGTTTACTTTGTTGTTTCTACCTTCATCTAATTCTTTGATAATTCTATCCACACTCTTGTAAAGGTCTTCAATCAACATAAACTGTTCTATGTCCTGAGCACTTTGACCTAATTCACCTCTTGGATATTTTATTCTAAACTCTGTGTTTTGTTTTACTTCTGTGTGCAGTCTTTCATGAGCAGAGTCCATGTCCTTTTCAAGTAACACTGATTTGTTTTCTAATAGGTTCAGTCTTTCAACTATACCAAAGTATGCCCACACACCTACTGCCACCGCACCTATGATCGCCAACATATTTCTGATTGGCATTGATATACTGGTGTTGTCGCTCACTTTTAAACTCATAAGTTTTTAATTTGTATTTATATGTAATTGGATATTATCTACAAGCCGAATGTAATTATTTTCAGCACATCGCTAAATAATCTACATGAATGAGTTCTTAAACAGTTGGCGGTTCTCACTATGCATAGCAATAATGCTTGTGCTACTAGCCATCGTTGGAGGACCAGAAAATCCACAGCCACCCAAGCAAATTGAACATACCACACCTGCTAAATAGTAATACGTTCATCCCAATCGGGACGGAAGTAGCATAATGCGAAGGAACGCACCTAACTTTTAACAGAGGAGGGTGTTATGAACAGATTCGATCATTTACACAAGATGTACCGTGAGGCACAGATCTTGAAACGCAAGGAAAGATTACTTGCAGGTTCAAGACCAGCGGTTGATGCCAATGCTGGCGGTACTTCAGGATATCGTTTCAAGCATGGTCCACGTGTGGGTCATGTAGCCGGACACATTACGGTTCCAGCCAAGAACAAGATATAAAGTCACAAAAAAAGCCCCTTGCTTTCGCTTGGGGCTTTTTAGTTTATAATTGCTATTAGAATTTGTATCTAACGGAAGCAAGAAACTGACTGCCGTGATCTGTATAGGCACCAGTTGCTATGTTAGTCTGCTCTTTGTCATGATAGTATAATCCTACTTCAAGTCCGTCCTGTTTGTCAGCACGTTTGGTAGCATCATAGTCTGTGACCAAGTTGTACACAACTCCATAGTAGTTTCCATCATAGCCTAGATCATCATTCTCTGTTCTGTGTGCAGAAACGTACACAGCCTCAGTAACATTATACATAACACCATAGTCTAGTCTGTCATCTTCAGTGTATGTACCTGTGTTCTTGTCGTCCCACAGTTCAACACCCCACAGCATAGGTACACCAAAACGATGCAGTGATCCGCCTATTGCGTAACCCTGTTGATCATCCTTGTTAGTATCCTCTGGACCAGTGATGTGCATATATGATACTTCTGCAAGACCTAGGTCCACAGTTGCAGTTCCATAGTATACATTGTTGTTATTGTCATAGGCCAGTGCAACACCCCATGGCTTTTCTTTTGATAGTCTGTGACTGTCAAAGTCAAACTCATTGTCATACTGCCAACCACCAAACGTTAACACAGTCTTTTCTCTATGATCAATACGATAGTTTGTTTCTGTATAGATCAACGGAGCAGAAATTTTAGGAGTCTTTGCAAATCCCATTCTCTGTGCGTCAGTTTCACCTATGTAGATTCTAGCAGTATCATTACCAAAACCCAACTGCTTTTCAACTAGTTTGTTGTTGTCAGCAGTATTAAGTGCATAGTGTGAATCAATAGTAGTTGTGCCACCAACCCAGTCGATGTTAAGTTCATTGTCAGGTAATGATGTTTCTACGCCAAACTGTAACGCACCACGTGAGTCCCAGCCTGAGTCATAGGTCTTGTCATCATAATAACCTTCTATTTCACCGTTAATAAAAAATCCGTTGGGTAATCCCAAACTCTTGTCTTCCAACTTGCTTACTCTGTCTTCAAGCGAAAGTTCTTCAGCAACAGCACCAAATGTAAGTACAGTCAGAGCGATTGCTAAAATGATTGTTTTCATTTTATTCATTATTGTTTGTTTCCTTTTCTACGATCGTAAAAAAACGCAAATCGGAAATTTGCGTCTCGTATTATATAGCCATTGTACACTAAAAGGTTGTACAATTTGAACGTGTATCCGTTTTGCATCGTAAAAAGGTTTTGGCGTACTAGGGGCCCCGTGTGCAGTACGAACGGTGTGCAACGAAGTATAGCACACACTTAAAAAGGCGTTTTAAACGCACTATAAGGTCTTTGTATACGTCTGATAGGTGTTTGTACTACAAAGACACTAAAGAGGCATTTAAGAGCCATTTAGGAGCATTTTAGGAGCATTTACGGTGTCTTAAATGCATGGCTAAAAAGAGGTAGGGTATTAAACTAAAAGGCCAATTTCCGGTGCTACCGTTTTTGCGTTGCTACCGCTACCGCTTCGCGGGTCGAAAAAATTTCGCTACCGATCTGCTTTAAATGGCTTTTCCACCGCTACCGCGGTTACACCGCTTAAATGGCTTTTTCCGCGTCGCGGCTTATCTACTACTATTTCCATGCACCCAAAACCCGATAAGTATGTGTGTATGAACAAAAGGGTATATATGGTTAACGGTTTATGTGCAGTAGTAATCGTATCTGTGTTAGGTTGCAGTAGTGTAGCAAACAAAGATGCAACAGTAGAAAAGAAGAAACTTGAGGGCAACATCATTAATAAAGAACGAATAACAAATGGTGGACCTGCTGACTTTAACGCAATAGCAGATGCATTAGGCTGTATATTTGCACCACAGACTTGCGAACCAGCAGGCCAAAAAGACCCTGAATAAAAGTTTAAGTACTTCCCTAAAATTTTTTGTAATTTAATTTTTTACGACAAAAGACCAATTTCGGAATGATGTTTACATTATGTTTGCGAGGTTGCTCGAACGGTGTCATTGTCGCCGTTTGGCTCTGGGGGTAGGACTCGAACCTACAAGCATTTCTGCACACAATAAACAGTTGTGCGTGTTTACCAATTTCACCACCCCAGATTACAAACAACTAGATAGTGTCTAATGCACTAATCATTCTAGTCATACCTATTCCTCCACCTACTCTTGGAAAGAAATCATGTGCTAGAAATTCTTCTAGTTCTGCTTCTACTCTATCCTTGCCAAACTTATCGTATAGCAAGTTACTGTAAGCACCATCTGTTATTGTGTGAAATGTATCACGCATTTGTTCTACGTCTGTTGAACGTTCTGCTGATCCTATTGTTTCCATGCCTCCTAGTATAACATCTATCTTTTTACTTGTTACACCATCTTCATATCTACTCATATTCCAGAATGGACTTGTAAACTCCGGAAAGTCTGTAATCATTGTTGTTACATATTCCTTAAACATTTTACCTTCATGCTCTGCTGTTAGTTCACCATCTGTTCCATATTCTTTTTGCCACTCTGCATAAGTTTTTTCAGTTGGCATTTTAAAACCTAAGTGTTGGCATAGTTCATATTCCATCTTCTTTAGATCATCTATGTTACCTGGCATTTCAAATTCAAACATAGGAAATATTATATCATGTCTACCTGGGATAGCATTAGGCTCTTGTCTATAGGAAGTGGAGACACAAAAAAACCCCTTCGAAGAGGGGCGTGTAAGTAACTCGTATTCTAGCCACATCTGGCCTGTCTGGGGCAAGGGCCATACCTGGCCTGCGTAGTTGTAAGTTGCTACATTAAATGGATCTTCACACGCCGCTAATATAGATAATCTATTTTGTGTATGGACTTCTTCAAATCCTTTATCCAAAAAAAATGACCTTAAAAGGCCAACGGTAGAAGTAAACTTTGAGGGTTCGATTAGTTGTGTCATTTCTTTTTCCTTTCTTTATAGAAGACAAACTCATCAGAACGTTTGTTGTATTTGTAAACAAACGGCTTCCAATGATCGATTGTATTGATGTGATCGGCCCACAGTATTTTGTACTGACGGTCCCATCTTTGGTTTTCAACTTTGACTTTGTAAACGGAGGACGAAGGACTCTTTAGGGCCTTATCCATAATTGCTACCAGTTCAACGTCTGGCATGGAAGACCCGCTTATGTGGAATCTTTTAGTATTACGTCTCTGCATACTAAAAGTATATTTATCAACTTGAGATCAAACGGTACGTTTATTGGTCCATTCAGAAAGTGTAAAAAGTTTTGCATCAGTGCTTTGTATGTAGTCACTGTTGTTGCTACTTCTTATTACACCTGTGCCGTGTATGATATCTCCATCTCTGTATCCAAATGGCTTTTGTATTGTTACGTCTATGTACTGTCCGTAATTTATACCTAGTGTAACAAATGTAACGTACTTGCCGTTCTTACCTTTAAACACACGACCGTTAGCAATCACACCTGCAAACTCTACACGTTCTAACCACTGTTGCTTAACAAAACAATTTTTAATAAATCCTCTTTGCCACCAACCTGGTTTAGTATCTATACCTCTACGATGTGCTTCACATTGATATACCCAACGTTTGTATGATCCTTCACAATGCTTTAGGTTTGCTCTCCAGAAATCTTCTGGGTTATGTGCTTTATGATATGCTAATGCCCATATAAGTCTACCTAAGTTTACTGCGTGTGCTCTACATAATCCAAACCCTGATAGTTCTTGTAGTGCGGCCATGGCTTCTTGTTTACGTGGGTGATTACCTAACTTCTCAACAAACTCTAATATTTTTTCGTCATTCTTTTTTGCAAATGCTCTACGATACATATCTGCTTCGTACATATCTACACCAATGATATCTGATATAATATCAATAGCATCATCTTCAAACACTACTGAATCCTGTACTGCTTCTTTTGACCAGTCTTGAAACATACTTGCTTTTTGTCTACCACTCATTGCAACAGGACGTATCATTGCAGTTGCAAACACACAGTCATATACTGACTTAGGTTGTATCGCTCTAAATAATCTTCGCATGGCTGGCGACTCACCTTGTGTTACACCTAGCACATCTCCTCGTGATAGTAACGCACTTGTCTTTTCATCTGTCTCTGGATAGTGTTCTAATTTTGTAATTGAATCTATTTCTAGCAGTTGACTCAAACCTCTGTTTGCTAATATGTCAACCTTTAAGTGTTCTAAGTCTTCAATCTCATACTTGTCTAATAGTATTTGATTGTCTTGTGATATTAATGATTTAGGTAATTGCCTAGTAAACATAACGATGCCTCCACAATGTTTTGATATTGCTCTTTTCTTGCCTAACAGTTTTTTCTCTATACGTTTTGCTTCTTTAACATCAATGCCTAAGTTTTCGTATTTAAAGTTACGTGGTAAGTTACCTGTAACGCCTAAACGTTTAGCCGCTTCACGTCTTGCACTCTTTTCTTTGTAAGTTACATAGTTAGAAAGTCTTGCAGACTTGCCTGGCCACTTTTTAAATATACGTTCCATTACATCATGCTGACGCCAATGTTCAAAGTCTATGTCTACGTCAGGTAAGTCATCACGTAACGGATTCATAAAACGTGCTACTGGTATATTCCATTTGATTGGATCAACATCAGTAATACCTAGTAGGTAACAGATTAAACTGCTACCAGCACTTCCACGAGTCATGTGTGTAAGGTCTTTGGTAAGATCAATGATATCGCATATTTGTAGAAAGTAATCAGTGAATCTCTGATTAAGTATAAGTTCGAATTCTTCTGTCAGACGTGTTTGATATTCTGTGCCTTCTGGTACTTTTCTTTTAAATCTATCTAACAGCCTTTGTATGTTGTCTAAGTCAGTTTGCATAGTTTTCCCTTGTTAAGCCTAAGTAAAATTATTTACCAATCAAAAAACTATGGGTGTTAGATTTTGGACAAATTACTTTGACCAAACTGTTTTATTTTCAATGGCGTATCTGGCACCTTCTATATAATCTTGATCTTCTTCAGACATTACTGACCAAAACTTTGTAATAGTTTGTATATGTTCTTCTACAACTTCAGGGCGTTTTAGATGATAGTTTTCTTCCATCCAGTGTTGTAGCACATCCATTCTTTGTTTAATCTTAGGTCTTACAGTCATTACTTTTACCATCTACCGCCTTTGCTAAATCCTGTAACGTTTCAATAAACTTATACACCACTGCCTTCTTACGTTGTTCGGGCATTGGTGAATGTACTGCTTGTAACAGTTTTGGATATTCTCTATTCAATCTTTTGTTTACTTCTTCTTCACTCATTTTAACCAATGGCCACCTTTCTTATCTGATTCGCCGTAAAGGTCGTTGCTGGTTTGTACTAGTTTAGGTCCTATTTGTTTGTGTGTAAGTCGTTCGTGTCCTTCAAGTATAAATCTGTTGAATCCTACTTGTAAGTCTAATGGTGCTTTTGTTAATAAACTGTTTACGACTTTGTCTGCCATTATAGTATGATTGTCTTGTAGCATATGATTGTATCTAGTATCAATACCATCACTATACCATTTCTCATCATCTTTTGCAGTTTTAAATTCTCCGTTACTAACACTCCCAGTCATATCTCCTATGACAGGTATCATACCTGAGTAGTCTATGTCCATAGTAAATCCAGGTATTACTAACATATCAAAGCCATAACTTTTCTGTGTTCCTTTGAGCCATGCAACCTGTTGTTGGAATCTAAACTGATCTAAATCGTCTCTTTGTAAGTGAGTAACGTAACCCTTTACTGCATCTACTTGACTCTTATCACCTGTTTGCTTTGCAAAGTTATCCCAATTACCTATCATATAGTTTGATAGTTCAGGCTTGTCTTTAAAGAACCAATAGCGATATAAACTTGTTAATACAACTATAACAATATCATTTGATGTTATATCTTTTAAATTATCTCGGAGTTGCATTAGGATCCAATCGTTGCTGGTTCCTATCATACTGTGATTAACTAGACCATCTACGTTTAGTCTTTGTGCGACTTGTCTAGTCCAAGTCCAATCAGTTTGGTAGTCTACTGTGAAACTATCTCCGAAGAAATATATTTTACGCATCTATTCCTCGTCATCAAGATTATTTAAGAACTGTCTAAGTTTAGTTGAGTCTGTCTGTGCAGTTATTTTGCCTACTGTATCACCTTCAGTTGGTTCCTTTGGAGCATCTGTTTCTGCTTCACCATTAGTTACACTTGTACGTTTAAGTCCTTCATAAATTGTACTCTTACGTTTATTAAATTCTTGATAGTCTTCATCTTCAGCCAAGTCTCTAATACGTAAACAATCAATATCAAATTCTAAATCTATTTTTGCACCTACACCAGAACTACTTCTAGTTTTCATAAGTTGTATCTGATATCTACCACGTTCACGCATCGCTCTACTTGTAAAGATACCAATCACGTTGTCAGCAGTTTGTATCTTAGATAAACCACCTGCAATATGCGAATGATCAAATTCTATTTCTTCAACACTTGCTCTGTTCAACTGCGATGCAGTTACAAATATACATTGTAGTTCCATTGCCAAGTTTCTAAGTTCTTCAGATACAAACTTATCTTTAACAAACAAATCACTTGGACTTACTTTCTTACTCATTGGCATCAACAAGTCTAAGTAGTCAATTAGTAATACATCAATCTTTTTGCCTGTTTTAATTTCATATTCTTTTACAAAACTTCTAATGTCATTTGCTGTCTTACCACTTGGCATATATTTGATCTGAAATGCACCTGCCTTCTTACCAACAAGTTTAACTTTCATTTCAACACCATCTAAATCTCTAAATATTTCTCTGCTTGGAACATCAGTCATCATACTATCTAATCTCATAGCAACTAAGGCTTCACTTAATTCTAATGTTAGATATACAACATTCATTCCGTTCAGCACCCAGTTAACACCTAAGTTTGCTAAGAACAAACTCTTACCTGCACCTGATCCACCTGCAAAGATGTTTAGTTCACCTTTGTTAAATCCGCCAAACAGTTTCTTATCTAAACTTTCCCAACCAGTACTTACTTGACCGTTGTTATCTTTTAGTCCTGTAAGTCTACCTTTAGGATCATCAAAGTAATCAATACCTAAGTCTTTTTGTAATCCTATTTGTACTGCTTCTTTAATCTTTTGCTCAACTGGACCATACTCACCTTTTTCAAGCAAGTCAGCACTTTGTAGAATAGCACGTTCTAAACTTTTGTGTCTACTAAATGTTTCAAAGTCACTTAATAACCAATCATAGTGTTGCTCATTAAGTCCTTTAGGAACTTCTAATTTTACTTTACTGTTTGCATTTACAATTTGTTCTGTAGGCAATACGTTGTGTTCTTGTACAAACTTATGTATAAACTCAGCCGCTGGAGCAAGTTTACGATCAAAGTTTTCTGGATCAAATATACCTTGACAACGCACAAATGTTTGTGCATCACTCAACATCATTTCTAAATATGTTTTCTGTATATCAAATCCGTAGTCAACGTTTTGCTTCATCTACCTAACCATTTCTTTGCGGCATTGATTGGATTGCGTAAACCTTCATATGTATCATCAATAAAATCAATGTGCTTATTCAATTTGTTTTCAAGACGTTCAACTGTTTCTTGCAGTTTGTCAATCTTTTTTTCTAATTCTTTTATTTCTTTACTTGTCATTATTATACCATATATTAGAATTAAAGTCAATATGTTTCTTGTTCATTGCCAAAACAGCACCTACACAACTTCCTGGATCTCCTGGATTTGGTGGTACCCAAACACTTTTCCATTCAGTACGCAATCTATCCATCGCATCTCTATTTAACGCACAACCACCTGTGACTATCATGTCTCTGGTTGCTGAGTAGTTTTGGTTCTTTAACCATTTTGAATTTGACATAACAATCATTTCAAAAACACTTTGAGTAGCATTGGCTAGTCTAATCATATCGTCTTCAGTTGTAAGATCAGGCTTGTACCAATTTGCACCTTTGTGTAAATTAACTTTGAAATGTATGCCAGGCATCTTACCACTTAAATCTCCATCAATAAATGTTTTGATTACATCATTAATTAAAGGTAAGTTTTCTGTAATACTGATTTGTTTTGCTAGTTCACTAATTTTATATTCTTCTGCATTAGGTTTAAATCCGCAACGCATTGTCATAGCACTATAAAATAATCCAACACTATGTGGATATCTTTGTGAATAAATCTTTTTAAGTTTATTACCTTTACCGTGCCATAAAGTAAATGTTTCAAACTCTCCTATGCTATCTAAACACATTACGTAAGCATCTAGTTTTCCTGATGTGTAATAACCATATGCGGCATGACTTTCATGATGCTGAATATATTTTACAGGCACATCAATATCCCATTGGGCAAGATATTTTTTAATATTGTTTTCATTTAACAACCAACCTTGTCCTGCCCAATACTGTCTCAAAGTTTTAAGTATCGGCTTTTCATACCAAACAACTTTATCTGGTGGACCAAAACTTTGCCTAGCGGCTTCTATCTGTGTCCAACTATGTTTAGGGTCGTTTGGTACATCACTAAAGTCTTTAGCAAGACTGGCCCATACAAGTTTTCCATCTAAGAAAACTGCTAGGCTGGCATCGTGACTGTTACCTACCATTCCCCATACAACCATTATCTTTTCTCCACAATACTATCTATAAGACCAAACTCTGCCGCTTGTTCAGGTGTCATAAAATTATCTCGCTCCATAGCATCAACAATTTCTTCATATGGTTTGCCTGTGTGTTTAGCATAAATTTCATTTAGTCTTTTCTTAGTTTCTAAAATTTCTTTAGCATGGATCTCGATATCAGTTGCTTGTCCTCTAAAGCCTGCACTAGGTTGATGAATCATAATCTTACTGTTAGGTAAACTAATTCTTTTTCCTTCTGCACCTGCCATTAATAGTAAGGAACCTGCACTTGCGGCCAATCCAATACAAACTGTTTTAACATCTGGTTTAACATATTGCATTGTATCATACATAGCCAACCCAGCGGTTACCATACCACCTGGCGAGTTAATATACATATTGATATCTTTATTTTTATCTTCTGCTTCTAAAAATAATAGTTGGGCACAAATACTAGACGCCATGTTATCTTCAATAGGACCTGTAACAAATATAATTCTATCTTTTAACAATCTAGAATAAATGTCATAGGCTCTTTCGCCTCTACTAGTTTGCTCAACTACCATAGGTATTAGTGTTGACATACTATTTTTTCTCCTTTAGTTTAGTATAAATTTTGTGTAAAACATAAAACCATACGCCATTAATTGCCGGCTCAATAAGTGCAACTGTACCTGCTTCCCACCAACTTGCTCCTGTTACAAGTGTAACAACAGAAGCCGCGATTACAATATGGCCTAGTGTATAAATTATTGCTAACCCGAAAGATGATTGTGCCATCTTAGAAGTAACATTAAATATACCGTTTCTAATTTCAGTCATCCTTTACCTCCCTTCCATAGCGAATGTCAAATACATTAAACGACATACTTACTCTAGTGACATTCGACTTGAAAGGATAAACTTGATGTTTAAGTCCTGCGTGGAAGAGTAATATATCTCCGGTCTTTGGTATTATCTTATGTGTACCACTTGACCCTACAACGTCAGACCCATATAGGAATTCTATTTGGCCTGGGCATCTCATATTAGTAGGCAAACCGTCATTGGCTTCCTCTTGTATTTCTTTTGGCACGTCTATATAAATTACTGCACTTAACGTACCATTGTGACTATGTATTGGGTTGAATTCGTTTGCTTCTTGATAGTTTATCCAAGGTCCTGTGTGTAAACTAAAATACATTTGTTTCCAATCAACATCTGTATTCACAGGATTAATTAATAATTCATTAGCACGTTCCATTTCATATTTTGTAAAAGCAGAAACGTGTTTGTGTACAAATGACATAAACTTTTCTCTGTCCTCAAACTTCGCTTGATATTGTTTTGCAATATTACCTGCAAGTTGTTGTCCATGTGGTTGTGGTTCTTCAAGTGAATACTCTGCACATTTTGTAAACATAGCAAGTTCTTCACTATCCATCTCAGCACGATAGATTGTTGGTCCAAAGGGTCTAATATAATCTGTCATTAGTGTTTTGTTGGTCCTTTCATTCCTACTGTGTAATCTTTTGTTACGTATATCTCTTCCATTATAGCATCAAAGTCTTCTGGTGATAAATTTGCTTTATATGACTTCATAGCAATAGCAGTAAATATTCCTGCAAGTTCTAAAGGATCAAGACCTTGTTCTAAGATGTACTTGTTCCATAGTTCTTCTATTTCCCTATAGGTCTTTTCTGTTTCGTGCGGAAGTCTCATATCATCCATTACTTGTATATAAAAGGATCTTTCTTTTGAAGTTCCTTTATTTTCTTTTTAAACTTTCTATCCTCTTGCCATTTTTTATATTTTTTAATCGGATAGCAAAGTATGTTTTTTAACCAAACCATTGTTTGCTCCTTAATTTAATTTTTAGTTCGTTAGATTCTTTTGCATTGACAATTGAGTGTAGTGTAAATATTTTACCATACTTGATCACTGCATCATTTACATCTTTTATATCTTCTGTCCACTCAGGCATACTTACTGACCACCCTAGTTCCATTGCTTGTTCAACTAGATGTTTACCATTTTCGTCTCTGTCAGGAACTAGTATTACTTCTTTATTTAAAGTTTTTAGGAGTAGTGCCTGTTGATCTTTGACTTCACTTCCAAGTAATGCAACACCATCTACGCCTATTGCATCTAATGGACCTTCCATAACTATTGTAAAAAGTCTATTATAGTTTTGTGCATCAAAGTTAAACACATAACCAGGCTGTTGTTCACTTAGATATTTCGGACTACCGCCATTAATTTTCCTTGCAGTATATCCAACAACTTCATCATCATACATAAAAGGAATAATTAATCTATCTCTATATCCTATCTTTGGTGTCCAATAGAATGTATAATCATCTGTATTCAATCCTCTTGAATGTATATAGTCAAACATCTTAACCAAGTTTTCATCTGCACCTGTTGATTCTAATGCCTGCCAATCGTCCCATTGACTAATTGGTCTCGCACCTTCTGGCAATTCAACAGTTTTAAACTTTGGTAATTCAACAATAAGTTCTTGACTTGCTTGTTCACTGTATTGTAAAACTTGTAATGCTAGTTTGTTTATTACATCATCAGAGGCACCGAGCCATTGTAAGAAAGTTCTCATTTTATATGAAAGTTTTCTACCTTTGGCCCAAGATGCCTTGAAGCCACAATTGAAACAGTGATAACTTACGCCATCATCTGCGTTTGTGATTAACCCGCCTCGTTGTCTAGTATCTTGAGTGGTTCCATTATGGATACAACAAGGGGCATTGAACGATGTCCACCCACTTGGTGTCGTTTTGCGTTTGGCGGGCAAATGAGCCAAAATTGTTTCAAATACTAGACCACTCATACTATTATTATAGTATAAGTCTAGTTAAAAGTCAACTAATTTCTTACTAAAATTTTATCTACTGTACCAGAAGTTTTGTTTGACATTTTGGCTCTAAGGTGTGAGTATACACCATTAAAGTTTACATACTCAGGTGTAGTTGGATTAGCCAAATTCAAAGTTGCTATGTCTCCCCAATAGGTGTTACCAGTAACTTGATTATCCAAAGTGCCTTGTATTGTTATGTCAGCAGTAAGGTTAGTTCCGTATACTGCCGCAGTATGTAATGCTTCGTTGCCATTCTTTGCCGGTTCGGCTGTAATAGATTCACTATAGAATACACCTGAATCAACATCTGATTCAGTAAATGTAGATATACTATAAGTGGCCGCCGGTCCTGGAAATGCTTCAGATGTAATTTGGATAGTACCAGTCATATCAAAACTTGCACCTGAATATGTTATTGTGTTGTTGCTATTAGAATCAGTTAAGTGTACATTGTAAGATAAAAATTGTGAATCAACATTTAGTAAATCGTTTGCAGTGATATTTACAGTGAACTGTCCTACTTTACTTGGTGTAGTTGTTTCTGTGATTGTTCCTGTCTTTTCTAATATTAAAGATCCTTTGCTATCAAATGCCATGAACTTAGGCGTGTATACATTTAATATACTTACAGGTTTCTGATCTTGATTTTTTATTTCGAATGTCAGGGTGTTATCAATCCCCCTGTACACATTTAAATTTCTCTGGTACACTGGTCTATACTCCGTAGTTGCGTTTGCCAAATCTGCTATGAGAGTGGCCTTTTGGTTTACTAAATATCTATAACTTAACTGCATACAGTATTTATTAGAAAAATGTTATTGAAAGATATAGAGACAAAATTTCCTTATTTAAGCATCGTACAATACGGTGGTAACGAATATGTTGGTATTATAAACAACCAGGATAATAACGTTACTAGTATGTACGTTTACAGTCTGCTAAACGATGATGCAGAACGTAAGCACTTCTTAGATATGGGCGAAACATGGTGGTTTGAAAGCAATAGAACTATTCCTATTAGCATCTTTCTACCTAAAGAATTTCCTAGATTTAGGCATTGTTTAGTAACTATGAATACAAAAGATGTGAAAGTGACAGCAGGGCCAGTAGTAAATTTAAGTAATTTAACTATCAAAAGAATCAAACGTAAGAGTGTTCAACTCGTAAGAAAACCAAGCAAATAATTATTTGTAATTTTTAGGACTTAATTTAGGACGATAATGTTGTGCTTTGAACATAGCATTATGTATAAATTGTGTTACCTTGTTATGCATTGATCTATGATCACCAACTTTAATATCCATCTTATATTCCTCACGTTTGAATGGAATAATTTGTACAATGGGCATACCCATATTCAAAGTTATTTCTTCATTCAGTGGTGCAGTGAACCAAGTGTTTACGTGCAGTTCATGATAGATGTCTGTGTCAATAACACCGTTAAGTATTTCTAAGTTACCGTGTTTGTTATAGTGTGGAGCACATACATAACAACTATAACCTTTAGGAGTTTTTACACCCCAAGGGTTTAAAAGTTTAAATGTTCCTTCAAATGTATCTGGTGGAAAAGGATATGCATCCATTTGTTCATGTGGGTGTGTTGCCGCACCAAACATATTATTAAAAGGACCTGCAGGCATACGCCATACAATACCTTGTGGACACTCTTGACTCTTTTCTATTCTTTTAACTTTGTAATCACACCACAGTGGAATAATATATCCCATGTTCAATACATCTAGTACTGCTGGACAACTTTTTACAGTTTGATAACCATCTTGGTGACTACCATCTGGCGCCATACCATTCTTCTCAGAACCACGTTCCCAGTTCTTTGCTCCACCTTGTTTCTTAAACCATTCAGGCCAAAACTTACTTGCCTGTACAGGAGGCATTGCCTCTCTTAGTTCTTCATACTGTGTAAAAAATGTTACTTCAGTTGTCATTGGTTACTCCTTCGCACAACAAATTCATTTGCACTACAATAGCATGAGCATAAGCAACGGCGTGTGCTTTTTTAAAATAATAACTACCATCACTTGGCTTGACCCATACTTGCTTCTCTATCTCGTTCCAAGTCTTGTTTACGAGATGTCTCTTCGCTGGACGGATAATAGCAAGGACTGATGCTAATTGTTCCACGGAAGTAGGGCAAAGTTTCTTCACTACCGTCCCATGTCCGTTTAAATGAAATAGTTGATCCGTAAATTCTTCGTGTTGTAGTAGTTCCCACATTGGTTCCTTTTTCATCAATCTTAAAAGATGTTCTTCATCTTTTATGTCTTTGTACAATGATACATTTAAAAAATCTAATTTAAAGTATCCTCTATCTTCAGCCTTTTCATAATCAATAGTAGATAACATATCAACTGGATTGTGTGGAATTTCTGTGACATAGACTCCTGTGTTGTGTTTCTTTTCTGTATCTAGTTTAGCAACACGATGTTTAATCTTATCTAATACTATACTTCTATCTGCAAAGTCTATATCTATATCAGGCATTAGTAACTCGCATACACTACAAATAAAATACAAGCAATAAATCCTGCAACCAATACATGGTTACCAAGATTCAACCAACTTGTTCCTACTGTGTGACTATTCTTTGGATCTATAAATTTATTTTTCATTATATTGTATCACCTATTCCTGCTTCTCCAAATTGAAAACCTAACATTTTCATTATTTGAAAGATTGTTTCATATTGTGCATCTAGTATTTCTCTTATGTCTAATAATTCATTTAACAAGTAAGCATTCGCACTTAAACTTACTAGCAACCCTATTGTCAGTGTTGCAAAGAAAAATACATATTTTGGATTTAATTTCATAAACTATTATAACACACTTTCTGTAGAATTGTCAACTGTTTCTTCTACTATACTATTTGGTTTTTGGATTGGCATTCCTGCTCGATCGAACCATCTGTTGTCATCAGTTACATAACAATGACTTCTAAAATTATTACCATTTAAATCTTTTTTGGTAAGTGATCGTTTTGTTATTTTGCCTTTGTATTGTGAATAATCTTTATTGATCAATCTCATGCTACCACCACTTGCAGGCGATCCATATATTCTATCTATGCTTTCGCCTTCTGGTCCCATATGATTACTCACTATTTGTATATCGCTCATAAGTTACTTTCTTTTACTATTTCTTTTACTAGTTCTACATCTGCTACATGACGTTTGAATCTAATGTGCCAATGATTTGGATTCATAACATTACTAATTATTTGCAACTGCTCGTCATTCATTTTACTTAACATTTCTCTACCTGACTTGCAGTTTAAAAGTAACCATGGACTAATCTTTCCATCTCTTATATGTTGTGTTACTCTATTCAAACTTGCATACAAGAAATAGTGTTGCCACTGTGATTCATTTTCATCTGCCCAGTCCATCATAGTTTTAATGCTACGTTCTAGTGCAGTAGTAACGTCTTCTTTTAATATTAGATCTAGTGCATAACGTTCATACATTTCTTCTCTGCACCAATGATCTAGTTTTACTCCGCTTGTAACAACATAGTCAATATATTTTTCAGGATATAAAGGTCTTACATTGTTTACAAACGATCCAAATTTTACAAATGCATTGTAGTAAGGACTTTTACAAAACTGTTCATACGTTTTGTTTTCTGTTGCCTTTTGGCATAGTTTATAAAATCTATTAAATGTTAGATAGCCAAGTTGTACACGTTTCTCATCTTTTTGCAAGTGTCTACGTTTAGGCTCACACATATGAGCAATGAGAGTTTTCTCTCTAGTGTATCCAACACCGCAATAAGGACATACAAATGGTTTATCAGAGTTTGACATCTTTCTTCTCAAGTCCAAGATCGGTTGCATATTCTTGTAATTCTTTTTTTGTAGATATTGTAGCAAGTAGTTCTACCTCGTCTTTTTTCATATTTGGAAATTGATCTAATAACCATTTCATAGTTTTGTTATCAGATCCTTTTTGCTTCAAACCCATCCATACGTGTCTACGTGGTTGTGCCTGTGCGTTGTGTGTAGCACACAATAACTGCCATTGCAGTTGCGGGTGTCTGGTTCCTAGTACGTTCCAGTTCTTATTGTAATATTCATTTGTTGCAACAACGGCCCATTCTTGAGCATCTCTATTTCCTGCAACAGAACTAGCATAACGATTCAGTAACCAAAAGTTTAATTCTTTTCGTTCTTCGTCAGTCCAATCTTTATAGGCGGATTTAACATTACAATCCATTGCCATAAAAATTTCATTTAGCGGAAGTTTACGTGTCTTGTTCATCTTTTATAGTGTACCACAAAATCTCTAATTTGTCAAGTTGTTTTTTAATTGTTGGATACTTTTTACTTGCATCCATCATATCCTGCCAATTGTTAAAATCTTCAAATAATCCTTTTTGTGCAGGACCAGAAATTATCCATCTTGGAACTTCTGGTTTGTCAGGGTCTCTAGCAAATACTGTATCTTCAACCCTTTCGTATATTAGGTTACCCATTGGATCTCCTATAAGGTTAACAAAGGCCCCGTAGGGCCTTTGTAGGTTAATATTATGCTACTGCAAAGTATAAAACACTAACAGCCGCGATTGCTAATGAACCGCCATTTAAATCTGCGTGTTTACCACTTACTGCTTTAATTACAACGTGTGCAATAAAGCCAAGTGCAATACCGTATGCAATACTAAAAGTCAACGGCATAATGATTGCCGCTAGTACTGCCGGTGCGTATTCACTCACATCATCCCATTCGATATCTTTTAGATTACGTAAGAAATATGTTGCAATGAATACAAGTGCAGGAGCCGTTGCAAATGCAGGAATGCTCTGCGCCAATGGTGCAAAGAATAAACATAGTGCAAACAATACGGCAACTGTTACTGCCGTTAGTCCTGTCTTACCACCTTCTTTAATACCAGCACCACTTTCAATGTATGAAGTTGTGTTACTAGTACCTGCTAATGCTCCAACTGATGTTGCTACAGAGTCAGCCAACAATGCTCTATCGATACCTTCGACTTCGCCTTTCTTGTTTACTTTTCCTGTTAAGTTAGCAACACTTGTTAGTGTTCCAGCAGTATCAAAGAAGTCAACAAATAAGAATGCAAATGCAGTTCCAATGAAACCTGCTGTCGCAATCAAACTGAAGTCCATACTAAATGCATGACTTGGGTTAGGAATACTACCAACTACACCGCCGATTTCTGAAACTCCAAAAATCCAAGCAATAATACTTGTTGCTAGAATACCAATAATAATTGCACCTGGGATACCACGTTTGTCAGCAATCGCCATAATAGCAAAACCAAGTCCTGCTAATAAAACTGGCCAACTACTAATGTCACCTAAGCCAACTAAAGTTGCCGGGTTATCTACAACAACACCTGCATTCTTTAAACCAATGATAGCAAGGAACAAACCAATACCTGCTCCTACACCTAATTTCATTGACTTAGGAATACTGTTGATGATATATTTTCTAGCCGGTGTTATACTTAAACCAATAAACACAATACCTGCGATAAACACAGCCGCTAGTGCCTGTTGGTAAGTGTAACCCATACCAAAGACAACACCAAATGCAAAAAAGGCATTTAGTCCCATTCCTGGTGCTAGTGCTACAGGCCATTTGGCCCAAAGTCCCATTATTAATGTACCTACTACTGCCGCAATAATGGTTGCAGTAAATACGGCACCGAACTCCATACCGGTACCTTCAGTTGACAATATAGCAGGGTTTACTACCGTGATATATGCCATTGTTAGAAAGGTAGCCAATCCTGCCATAACTTCTGTTCTGACTGAACTGCCTTTAGGTAAACTAAAAAAGTTACCAACACTTTCTGAAAGTGATTTGAACATACTGTTCCTCCTTTGTTTATTTCTCTACTTTAGTACCAGACGTGCGTCTAACTATGTCATCATGATTAAACTCCGCCCAGTACAACTCAAAGGCAACTCCATCTTCAATGCCTTCAAACTGATGTACCTTACCAGGTTTTACCTGTGTAAAGTCTCCAGGTCCAAGAATTGTTTCGTCGACCAATCCTTGGTCATCTTGCCAAACACGGACAAGCATCTTGCCCGATTCAACAAAGAATCCGTTCCATTTATATCTGTGTTCGTGTTCTGAACACTTAAAACCTTTTTTAAATTCTATTCTGTGAAACTCTAGAACTCCATTGGCATGAATGAGTTCTGTTTGTCCCCATATCTTACCTGCTTTCATTTTGTTTCTCCTTTAACTGTTTAACTTTATATTCTATCCATTCTTCAACGGGCATTTGTTTTTCTTCCTCATCTAAAATGGTTGTGTTTTCTAAAACACCAAGCATTGTCCATTCACTGGCAGTTAAACTACTACTCATCATCAATAAACCTAAACAGTTTCTCCTCTACGTGACCATCAATGTTAATATACCTACGAATAGTTTTTGGATTTGCTCTAGGGGTCACGCCATGTAAACTATTCACAGTATTAAGAAAACAAGCCATTGTGTTTCTTGCATAAGGAATATGATCCACTGCATTAATATCTTCTGCTACTGCTTCTCGTCCTGTTACTCTACGCCATTGTTTACCTGCTGTATTTCTATAAACATTTAATCCACCATCTGTACCTTCGTCTTCTGGTTTTTTAAAATAAAATAAACAAGCAAATAATTCTTTTGATTGATCTACGTGCGGTGTTCTAATTTGAATATTATCTATTGCGTTACAAACAAATTGCATTTCCATTCTAATTGAACCTTTCTTAGGTTCCATTCTTGGACTTACATCTGCTCTTGTATATTTTGTATAAAGGTCTTCTTTCCAACCTTTGTTAGTATTGTAATGTTCAACAATGGCTGTTCTAAATGCTCTTATTAGTTCGTCTTTGAATTCTCTACTTGTATTGTAAGCAATAAACTCACGCCAAGTATCACTGACAACATTTACATAATCAAATTCATGTTGTCTATATCTAGCAGTACCAAAGCCTTTATCAGTACCACCTGTTACGTGTTGTTCTGGATATTCCGCTTCTAGTTTTTCATACAACGGCCACGGTAACACCTGTGGAATATGTATGTAAGGAAACGGATCTAACTTTAAGCACTCTGGCGTAAAGTTTTGCAATACGGAGTATTGGTTCATTTGTACCTTTCACTTATCTCACTACTTGTTATGTTGTCGCCTGAGTACAGATGTTGTTGAGGCATTTCGAATTCTTTGTGATCTACTTTCTGCATTATAGCGACAACCATTGGGTCTCTTTCCCAAGAATCCAAATTGAATTTGCCTCGGTAACCTTTATCTCTATTAAGTTTTGTTCCTAGTTTTTCAACATGAGCACCATCACTTGTACCAATCCATACGCCACGCATATTGTAATTGTTTTGATGTGCTAGACAGAAAAATAAGTTAGGGTGAAAGTTATAAAAGCCATGATCTACCCATCTATAAAAAGGTAACACATGGATCATAAATCCACCTGTTTTAGTAATATCGTGTGTGTTTTTAAATACTGCAAGTTGATTAAAAACGTGTTCGCCAGTACCGTTATTTGTAACTAGATTAAATTTTTCTGTAAAGTTATAATGTGAAACTATGTCCATATTAAGGTCCATAGCAACTGCATCCATTTCAGTATTAACATCTATTGCTAGATATCTTTTGAATCCTAATGCTAAGAAAAATTCTTTTGTAGTTGAACAACTTGTAGTAATATTTTTTCTTTGAAATAATTTTGCACGTGATTTATTATTTTTTAATCTTTGGTTTCCTAATTCACAAACACTTGGATTAGGCTGACTTAATATTTCGTCAGCAACTGAGTCAATAGCAGTTGTAATTAAGTTAGTAAAACTCATTATTTTTTCCTTAATACAACAATGTACTTGTTGTTAGGTTTAACATTTCCTTTTTTATCTGTGCGTGTTTTCTCAACAAACTCGTGCCAATGTATAATGCAATCTGGCATAAGTGTTTCTAATTTGTGTTTCCACCAACCTGGCGTTTCAACAATCAAGTGTGCATTACGTCCGTCTGGTAAAAACTTTTTAGCAGGACTTGTAGCAATAATAAGGAAAGCATTTTTTGTAAAGTACTGGTTCATTTCTTTTAAGACAGCATCTAAAAACACAGGTTCAATATGTTCTAACACATCAGTACTAATAAGCATATCAAATTTTTTCGTAGGTTTTACTTTAAAGTCTACCATACCTGGATCATAACCAATTGTATCAATAGAAGAATAATTTTCTTTTAGTGCAAGAACAACGCCACCTTTACCGCAACCATAGTCTATAATTGATTGAGGTTTAAATTCTTGAATCCATTTTTCGATTGCTTTTAATCCTTTAGCATCACCAAATGATGCTTTCTCATCATGCAGTTGTGATAACTGCTGAACGTATTCTTCACTAATTGTTTTTTCCATCTAGTCTTTCCTTTTGCTTTTTGATATTTTTGATTGTCTTCATGTAACTTCCTACTGCTGAAATGTTCGTTGTATTTAATCGACTCATTTCTTCACTTGAGACAACCTGGCAGTCTATTTCAATTTCTGCATCACTTAATGGTATAAGTTGTAACCAAGGATCACCTGCATTAATTTTGATTTCGGATCCATTCTTTACCATTATGTTGTTTAAGACTGCGTGTTGATATTTGTACTCTACTATTCCAGGCACACCCCAGTATGCTAACGGATCGGTTGTATGCCAATCGGGTTTTATCCACATAAAATCCACACCTGATGTTTCTCTAATTAACCAAGGAGACCCAACCTTTACGTGTGAATATTCTGGTTTATGGAACAACCAATCTTGTGCATCATGTGGTATTAGTGCAGTATGTTCTGGAAAAACTCTTTGTTCTATTTCTCCAAACTCGCCTACTTTAAAATGTAGTTCACACCAACTTGGAAATATTACTCCTGTTTTTAATATTTCGTTTATAGCAGGACATTGTTTCATACTGCTTACAGGAATAGTATTATTACCTTCTGTAAATAACCCTGCGTCAGTTCTACTTGCAGGTAATTTTTTCCACCAATCAGGAATAAACTTTTTAGCCAACATAGGTTGGAATTGATCAAAAGCATACTGCTGATTTGTAAAAACTTCTAGTTTTATCTTTTTCTTTTTAAACCAATGCACCATAATCTATTGTTTCACTTTGCCTACTAATATCTTTAACAAACCAAGCACATTGTGGATTATCACCATCTGTGATTGGTACTCCTAGTAACTGTCCATTTTTCATTTTTGGAAAGTACCATTTTACATCATTATAAAAATTAGTAATCTTAACTTCGCCCCAGTTCATAGTATAACTTGTTAAAGGATTAAAAAGAAATGCTTCAAACCCTCTATCATTTAAACTGGTTAGTGGCAACACTTCTATATCTCCAGTACCTTCGCTATCTCCTACTGCTAGGTGCCAATCAATTGGCATAGTAATTTCTTTTCCATTTATTTCCATTACCATTGCTGGTGAATTAAAACTTTCTAAAAATATCAAAGGGATATAAAAGAAGTCTGGGTTTTTTGGATCAGAATTATCTAATACTGCAAAACGTATGTCTTCTGTTAGTTCGTCTGGCAAATGCTCTAACTTGTAACACTTATTATCTAATGTAAGTATTCTCATTTCACTCCTGTCGCTTTTTCTTAGCCATAATTTGTTTAGGAGTTAAATTCCCAGGGTCAAGTTTTGCTAGTCTGCAACTAAAAAGATTTTTCTTTCCTTTGCTCGTCACTAGCACAGGCTGTCCGTGATCATCAAACTCTATTGCTTTTATTTTTGTAGTCACGTTACGGAATCTACCTACATATATTTCATCACCAACATTTATTTCAACTGTAAATTTCTTCATTACCAATCTACCTTTTCAATAGTAAATGGGTATTCTGCTTCTTTGTAAAACTTTTTACGTGAAGTTAAATGTCGCTTTGCATACTTACAAGTAGATGTAAGATCCCATATCTGTACAAAGTCTTTGTCTTCTGCCTTTCTTATGCCTCTGCCAATTGATTGTATTACCCTGACAAAAGACTTGCCAGGCTCAATAAGGACGAGATTAAAAATGCGAGGAATATTAATTCCCACCGCCGCAACGCCATAGGTTGCAATAACCACATTGTTAGTTCCTTTTTGAATTTCATCGTATGCTACTTTTCTTTCTTTTAATTTTACATCGCCTTTAACGAATGTTGAACCGGGTATTAATTCTTGTATTTGTTCGCCTGCACTAATTCTATCAACTAGAATTAGAGTATTACCTGAATCTTTAATACTGTCACACATTTTAGAAATATACTTTACTCTTTCTTTATCTGTAACAAGATATTTTAATTCTTCTTGATAAGATCTATATTCTTTTGTATCTAGTAACTGTACAATATTAACATGACATTTACTTAATACACCTTTATCTTGTAATTCTTTTGCACTTATTTGATTAATTACAGGGCCTATACTTGCTAGTATGCTTTGGAATTCAAACTGCTCTTTAGGTATAGTACCTGTAAGTCCCCAACGTATTGGAGCATTTTTTAAATTTTGTGTTAGTAATTTTTTAAGTACATCTGCTTTTGCTTGATGCACTTCATCAATAATAATTGTGCTCACACCATCTAAAAACTCTGCTAGTGTCAATACTGCTTCTCCGTCTTTTGTCTTCTTGTCAAGTATATTCAAACTTTGCCAAGTACAGATAGTGTGAGTCTTACCTAATTCTTTTCTGTCACCAAAGTAAACACCTACGTCTAATCCGCAGTTTACATAATCTTCTTCTGTTTGTGTTACTAGTGATTTGTTTGGAACAATAACTAATGTGCGTCCATACTTTTCACATAAGTGAGATAGTGTTGCAGTAATAATAGTTTTACCTGCGCCTGTGGCAACTTCTTGTAATGCTTGAGGACTTTTAATAAAATTGTTTACAACTTCTACTTGATAGTCTCTCAATACAATTGGTTGCCCAGCACATTGATGTCCTTCGGGCCACGTTGTATCACCCCAATAATTTTCGTCAATAGCATCAAAAGTTAGTTCATGCTTTTGTCTTTTATCTACAATATCTGCAATCTCAACACCTGCGTCAACAAGTGTGTTTACAATGATATCAAGATGATTAACGTAACCAGTACCACCAATTCCGAAAAAAGATATAGTTCCATCCCATCTTCCTAGTTTGTATTGTGGTAGGTAACGTGCATATGGTACTTGAAACTTTAACTTGTTTGCAATCTTTCTACGATATTCAACAGGCAAGTTTTCTACCTTTACGTTTACTTCGTCTTGTATTACTATCCTACAACTTATCATATTAATATTACTTTCGTGTATCCAAAAATGTAGCCTAAATTGCCTTCGTCATATTGTAAAATAAAATCATGGCCTTCACACCATTGTTGCATTTGCCTACCGATTGATTGCCTAGTATATAAGAATAATGTAAGAGGTTCCCAATCGCTTCTGTAAACGGGTTTAGGAACTTTATTATTATTAATATACACTACTTTTGTATTTTTGTCAACATAATTATTTAAGGCCTTATCTCTCACAAATTGGTTAAATGCATCAGCATCTTTTTTACCTTTATCTAATCTAAACATAACAGACATTTGTTCTGTTGGAATACGTAAAGTTAATCTTCTATGCATTTCAATTAAAGTATCCAAAGCAGTTTCATCATCAAGCACTACTGCAATAGGCAACCTATCCATTTCAAACAGACTATCCAAAAGATTATCTAATGTCCATTTTTTAGAATTAACCATAACGGCAGTAGAAGGCCTATCAATTAATTGTTTGCTTAATGCGTTCAATCCCATCATACTATCAGTTACTGACATAATATCAAATTCACAAAGGCCATATTTTCTACGCCTATCATAATATTTGAAAAGATTATCTACATCAACTTCTCCTATGTCTTCATGTAAATGTTGAACTGCTAGATCAGGTATGTTTTTTATTTTATAATCATATACACCAGGCAAGTATTGTTCTCTATTGTCTTCGTACTCCATACACTTATCAAATATTGTTTGTACTTCATTATCAATATCAAACTTATGCCTAAAACGTCTTGCAATAGTAACAAGTTTATAAACGTTTCTTTCTGTTAATGGAAAGTAATGTTTGTGATCTTTGTAGAAATAATCTTTGTCAGAATTGTTTTTTAATTCATCAATTCTGCTTATAACTTTTTTATTAAATGGAAATCTTATGACAAGCATTTTTGTTTCAACATAAGTTTTAGGATGTTTTACATCTAACACTTTTAACCAATGCTCTTGATTTACTTCCCGATAAGGAAACCTTAAGTTGTCTACGTGTTCTACAACATCAATATCTCTTTCCTTAAATTGGTCAGCATAATATTCTACAAGTAAACTTTTTACAAGTTCGTGTTGTTTTTGTGTTAGTGCAGTACCTCTAAAGACTTGTTTAGCAATACTAAACATTATTCTATGGTTGTCAGGATGTAATTTAAAACTATGTAAGTCTTGTAGTTTAGCAACTCCACTCCATTTTAAGTTACTAATACCCGCAACGAGTTCTAAACAATCTTCACAGGTAAGGTCATTAATGGATTGAGTGAATACTTTCATTGTTATATTATACTTGATTAAAAGAAATAAGTCAAGCGATTTAGCGGAATTCCTGCACGAATTTCGTCCAATGTCCACTCTGTGTAAGCCAAATCATTTAGCCATTGTGTTCTATCAGGACGTTTGATATCATTTAAATTACAAAACCATTCGTTAGCAACAGGATATGCCAAACTGCTTTCACTTACTGCAACAGGTATACCTTCCATTACTGCTTGAAGTCCTGGATTGCTAGTGTATGAATATAACATAAAAACATTTGATAGATTCAAATCAAAATCATCATATGTTCCTTTTACATGAACAGGTCTTTGAATTACTACATTTGGAAATTCGTGTTCCATACCTGTTAATGGACAACGTGGGTGGGGTCTTACAATTATTCTTCTGTCAGTTTGATTTCGTATGTGTTCTAATGTATCTAGTATTAAATTAGTTTGTAGTACTGATCTTAACTGATGACTTTTATTGTGTTGGGCACAAATTAATATGTCACCGTTATTATTTTCTTGCCAAGGTTTTAAAGTAAGTCCTAGTTCTTTTGCTCTTGTGTCGTCATTGCCGTCTGGACCAAAGTATGCTTCTTTGTTAATACCATCTATGCCAACTTTCCAAGTAGTGCCACGTTTAAGTCCGCCAACTTCTAAAACTAAAACTTGTTTGTTCTGTGCTTTGAAGTAATCCCAAACTTTTTTGTTTCCAGCCATTCTACCATGCCATAGCACAGACCAAATGACAGGAACATCACAATCGTACTCATTATAAGAATAGGTATGCCCACAATTAGTAATACCACTTGCAAAAGCGTCAAAAACTTCTTTACTATTAAGTGCGCCATAATCTGTAAATAAACTAAATTTCATTCCAATATTGCTCTGGTCTTGGTTTAAGTAGATCCTTCCTTCTACTTTTTCCTTCATCTTTTCTTACACCTTTAAGGTGATCAAAAAATTGTCCTAGTTCACAATTAATTAAAGGATGACCTTCGCCGTTAATCAAGTGTCCACTAAAGTCTTTAATTTGTGGAAACTGTGTTCTAATCTTTTTAAGAACTTCCCAGAACACATAACTATCATGCCATTCTTCCATTAAAAAGATACCTTGTTCTGCTTCATCATAAACACGTTGGAACTCTTTTAAAAATGCATCACTGCCAGGAGTTCTTAATGTTAAATGATAAAACCCACACTCAGGCCATTTTTTATTTCTGCCTAAGAATGATAACCATACAGTTGCAGGACACATGGCTCTGAACTGACCGTATGTAATAGGACTGTGTACATAAGTGTCTGCGTCCATCCATACTAAAATATCTGTGTTAGGATCTTTTGCCGCTTCGAATACAGCATAAGTTTTGTTAGCAAATCTAACTGCGTCCCATTTAAAAGCCTTGTGATGATCACGTGGTCTTCTTGCAGGCCAAGGACAAGTGCCGTTTGCTTTAGGTACATCTTTCCAACGTTCCTTAAATGCATTAAGATCTGGTAATGCTTCTTTGGCATCTACTACTGTTACTTGTTCTGGTCTAGCAACAATAGGTTTACAATTTTCGGCATACACTCTTAACTTAACACGTGGATCAACCCTTTGTTGAAAACTATCAATAAATCTTTGTCCATATTGTACCATGCCTGGTTCATGGAAAGTAGTTATTACTGTTATATTCATTTTACAAATCTCTTCATATGTTGCCAACAAGCACCACTACGTAGGTCAGTAAAACTCCAATGACATTGTGCAATTTTACGTATCCATTTTTCTCTGTCCCATGGTCTTAGTTGTGTTATTTGATCTATTCTGTGATGTGAAACTTCTTCAACTTGACTTGCTTTTGGATCTTCACAAATAATAGGAACGCCTTCAATTGCACTTGCAACTAGTGGACTACTATTATATCCTATTGTACAATATGCGTTTGCTAGGTCATGTTCTATAAACGTGTGTTGACTTATTCTAACATCTTTGCCTTGTATACCTTTAACATACTGTGGTGCTTTTTTATCTCCTGGGTGTGGTCTAACAATGATAGGTCTATTTGTATATTGTCTTATTTGTGCAATTTTTTCATTTGCCCAATTAACAACGTCTTTGCCTTTCATACTCCAACCACCATTCCGCTGTAGGCACAGCAGAATATTTTCTCTATTTTGAAAGTCCCAGTTCTTAAGCACAACACCTAAGTCACGTTGTATCTTTTGCCAGTTTTCTTCACCTGGCTCGTCATTACAATACAATCCTGTGTTTTGGAACACACCGTTAAAACTGTATCTTAAATAATGATGTGGTGCGTTTTGTCTTGCTTTATATAGAAATAAATTAGCATCAGCAGTAATAAACATTTTGTTATGTGTATTAGATGCTATTTGTCTACGCAAATTAATGTGTGGTACATGATCGCTTTTATCGTGCATCCAACCTTGCATTACTGCAACATCACAAGACATCAAATCAAAGCCTTCATATAGTAAACCGTTATCGCCGTTTACTCTAACGCCTTCAATAAAATTTTTTAAGATTTCATACTTATGATTTTCTTTTGAAGGTTTCAGTGCCTTCCCTGGCGGTATAACTTTTGCGTAAGCAATTACTCTCATTTTAAAACACTCCAAGCATATCCACTTAACATTTCTTCATATGTAAATTGGTTATTAGATAGGTAGCGACATAGATACGTTAATGATTTACGTCCTGGATGTTCTGCAAATTCTACTCTACCTAAACTTTTCTCACAAACGTCTTGAGCACAATTAGGACCTAACACTATCGCTGGTTTGCCATATACCATTGCCTCTAGTGCGGCAATACTATTGTAAGTTACCAAACAATGTACATCGTTTGCAAGTTCTTGCTCGAGTGTGTTAATGCTTACCCTATCTTCTCTACTAGGTTTCTTACGTATTTTAATAGGACGTTTAGTATGCATTTTTAAAGTTTTAACAGTTTCTTCAATCCATAAATCTAAGTCTTGTTCAAAGTATTTCATTACTTTTTGACTTGGTGGAACAATTAAAATTTTACTTCCTGGGTACCAATCCTTTAATTGTATTCCTAAACTATTCCATCTTCCACTACCGTAATGCTTATCACTGCCTTCAGCATCTCTGTCTGGCATATGAAGATTTTGTAAAGCATTTTTTACAATTCTATGTGTAATTTTTTTACCGTTGGGATTACGTGGACTTGGATTGTTACCTAAGTAACCTGTGTCCATAAAATAAAAATCTTTGCCACGTGCAATACATTCTTTAATAATTTTTTGTTTACCTAACCCACGTACAAGAAAAGGTGCAGGATGATCCCAATAATCATTTACATCATCTGCACGAATATATTTTCCTCCACTACCTAGTGCCATTCCCATTATAAAAGAATCAACAATACCAAAAGAACCTTTTACTTTCTTTTCTACTTTTTTAATTCCGCTATCAATACAAATTAAATTAGGATTCTTAACTGAATCCATTACGTCTTGTATTGCTTCGATGGCGTGTGTGTTGCTCTGTGTAGCAATACTGTATAATATTTTGTCTATTGTTTCTTTCAATTCAGGCCTCAATTCTCTTGGATCCCATTCGCCATAATAATCATTCGGCATCTTTGTTCTCCATCATTGAATATAAACAATCTTTCCAAGCACTAGCAAGTTCACAGTTTCTATAATTTTTAAACCATGGTCCGCCTTCTGTATAATGTAATGCACGAGGTTTACCGTCACCTTCTTTGTACCAACCTACTAACCAATTCCAATCACATGGTAGCACACCTATTTCTTCATCTTTCAACCAACTGAATCTATGAAAGTATGCACCATCATAATTAGGATTGTTTACACTATCGACTGTTACTTTTTCATTTGATGGATGTCCGCAGTTCCAAAGTATTACACTTGACCAGTTCTTTCTTGGATAAACAGTTTGTACTTGTCCGTCCATTTTCATTCCTGGTTTAGGTTTGTAATCATGTTGCACAACCATCACTGCTTTACTATCATCTGCAAGAGCAAATAGATTGTCTACATCTTCTAAAAATACAATATCACTATCACAAAATAATGCCCAACCTTTATAGTTCATTAGATGTGGAATTAAAAATCTAGTGAATGTAAATTCTGTTGATGCAAGTTTATCAAGTTCACGCCAATAAATTTTTGACTGTCTTAGATCTTTTTGTATTAATGGAATAACTTCTGCATCGTTATTATAACGTTTGATACTGTGTTCACATACTTGGTATGCTATATCTTCTCTAGTATCATAACCTACAAATATTTTATTACTCATGTGTTTTCTCTACCCATACCGCTTTGTTATCAATAGTATGTATCTTTAAACTATCACCAAATACTTCATTAAAGGCTTTTCTACTTCCTTCCCATGTAAGATAGTCGTCCAAAACCATTATACCACCTACACTTAATTTAGGATACAGATTCATTATTTCTGCAAATGTACTTTCATACCAGTCTGTATCTAGTCTTAAAAGAGCAATTTTATTAGGCCTATTGTTTGAATCTTGTAATGTATTAACAACATCACCCTTGATATACTTTGTTAGATTACTTGGAATAAACTGATTTACATTACCTCTTACTTCTTCTAAACTGGCCGCACACCAATTTTCAAATCCTCTTTTTGCTTTTGGATTATTTTCTGCAAGTTTGGTAACAGGAGTTGATGTAATAGTATTAGTTGCAATATCTAAACTTGTTTTTTGTTTTATTTTATAATCGTGTTGGGTAGGTATAGTCATACCATCAAATGTATCATACAACCAAAAATGTCTTTGCGTATTTGTATTTGCAAGATAAGCCGCAATAGGATGTCCGCCTTTCCACACACCGCACTCAACAATATCACCTTTAATATTATTCTTATCTAGTTGCCTTACTGTGCGAATAGTATGTAAAAGTCTTTCACCACTCGTCATGGTGTAAGGTTTTGCTGTCGAAAGTATAGACAGTTCTTCTTGTGTAGGCTCCATTATTTTCTTTCAATATCGTCTTCAATACAGTTTTTACCATATTGTATTTCAACTATTTTAACAGGCTTATCTGTTTCATTTACTAATTGATGCCATTGCCCTTCGTCAATTCTTAATGATTGATGCTTCTTAAATGTGCCTAATAGTTCAGCATCTGATGATATATTAATTGTATATACTGTTGCAATACCTTCAGTCACTAACCAATACTCTGAACGATTTTCATGACGTTGCATTGATAATTTTTTACCTGGGTCAACTGTAAGTTCTTTTACTTTTGTTGTTGGTCCATCTTCGTGTAGCACACGATAGTAACCCCAGTTACGTTCTGTCTTAGGTGCTTTCCATTCGTCTAAAATCCAACTTGAAGAATTCATTTTATCTGTACCTCCTACCCCAAACACAAATTCAACGTTTCTACTATCGTTGAATGTATCCATTTCGGGTACGTTACCTTTTATTCTATCGCCGCCGTTTGCAACAATAATTTTTGTATCAGCAGGATTAATAGACATTAATTTAAAAATGGCTCCACCAGCATCATCAAACTTATCGTCATTGGGAATATCAACGACGCCGTCTACCATCTCTAAATTTTTTATTATTTCTAGTCTATCTTGGAAGGGCATAAATGGCCTACCTTTTTTACGGGTAAGCCATTCATCTGAATTAACGCCAACTATTAACTTGTCACCAAGTTTTTTTGCGGCTTTGAAATATTCTAAATGTCCTTTGTGTAGTGGATCAAACCCACCTGTAACTAATACCAACTTCATAGTATTATTTAACAGGTATTGGTTTTTATTCTACCGCAACTGGCTCGTCTAGAACTTTCATTTGTTCTAACCTATTCGCAGGTTCGAACGAGGACTTTAGATACTCCATCATATTCTCTGGAGTAGTTTCAATATATGGATCATCATCTTCACCATTGTTATTGATGCCTGGCTCTTGCCACCATTTCTCAACAACACCGTCATTGATAACACACATATATCTCCATGAACGGTTACCAAAGCCTCTATGGTTTTTGCCTATAAGCATACCCATAAATCTTGTAAAGTTACCACTACCATCTGGAATAACTTTTACATTTTTAATCTTTAGTACTTCCGCCCAAGCATTCATTACGAATGTGTCGTTTACTGAACAACAATACACTTCATCAATGTTTAAGTCTTTGATTGTATTATAGTTCTCTTCAAAACTAGGAAGTTGTGTACTAGTACAAGTTGGAGTAAAGGCTCCAGGTAGACTAAACAATACTACACGTTTACCTTTGAAGTAATCGTCTGTAGTTTTTTCAGTCCACTTGCCTTCATCAAAACTGCAACCATCTTCTAATACAACATCACCTTCTCTAACCTTAAAGGTTGTTAATGGGATTTTAAATCCTTCTGTCATATTTGCTCCGTTAGTTATGTTTGAAATATTATAAACTTGCGTCTTCCATGCCAGCAACACGAAGTTTTACAATATTAGTTATCTGCCATTGTTTTTGATCAAGTCCTTTTGTGATACCTAACCATTTATTTCTCATTAAGGCAAATTCGTTTATGATCTTTTCCATGTCGACAACATCTTGTTCACCGTCAACATATTTTTCAACGTCTCTGCTGGATAAAGCACGTTGATAGTTTTCTAAATATTTTTTGAAAAATGTACTTCTTAATCGGCGTAATTCAATGTTCAGGTATTCTAATATTGCTTCTAGTTCTTGTAATTGATTAAAACGGTGTTCAACTAGTCCAGGCATTTGAGCAGATGCTTTTTCTATGTTACCATAGATTTTACATTCTTTCTTTGCGTCTTCTAGTTCAGTTTCGTAATAATCAATTGCATTTGGTATTGAACTAATATCTTTAGCAATTTTAGAATACCATCCCATGTTTAATCCCAATCATCATCTTCGCTTGTACCATAATCGTCATCATCAATATCCTCTTCCAGATAATAACCAATTGCTTTATCCAATTGACTATCAGACCCTAAGGCTTCTCTAAAAGATTCATCTGATGTGCCAAAGTCAGCACAAACATCAACAAACCTTTCGGCAACTGTCTCGATATTTTTCTTATCGATGTATTCTTTAAACACCTGCCAAATTTCAATTATTTGCGATCCTGATTCCATAGTCTGTGACTCCTTATATCCAATGGATATTTATATTTTATTCATCACTTGTTTCTACTACCTCAGTTTCGACTTTGCCTGTATCAGCAAGTGCTTCAGCAGAGTCTTTGATAATAAAATCAAGTTTTTCACCATCCCAATCTTTACGATATTCTTTGTGTTCTTGACCTTTTGTATCAACATACTTTAATCTGTTACCTTCTTGCTTTAACAAACCTTTCTTTTCGAACAAGTCAACAAGTCCACTGTAAGGATTCATTCC
>CEWH01045276.1_pt1 | contig 40420 bp, 37 predicted proteins | sample 531231 | NCBI WGS metagenome assembly CEWH01 (sample SAMEA2622316, study PRJEB7988) | marine metagenome | biome: marine biome (ENVO:00000447); feature: surface water layer (ENVO:00002042); material: "saline water (ENVO:00002010), including plankton (ENVO:xxxxxxxx)" | depth 5 m | reverse complement strand
TCCTGCATTCCGCGCGGCGGGCATGAATCCTGTGGAAGCTTTACGGCACGAATGATAAAAAATCCCGTAATCATTTTGGGGATGTTTTTTTTGGAGAAGGAGCTAAAAGTTCCGTTATTTGGCAGGGCGTATCTTGTGATTTCCGGGGAGTGTTTGCTATCACATTTGTGTTGGGGTCACTCTTGCCGCGCTTTCGAGCGGCCATGACTTTCTCCCGGTTATTGCGCCGTGATTGTTTTTATAGAGTCGACCGAGATACTCCGTGGGCCCGACACTTTAAACATGGCGTCGGGACGCTAAAAGGCGTTTAGCAACTTCGTCGCCTAGAGCGCCGAAGAGAATGACGGCACCAATCACGGCATATTCGATGTTCTGAGGAATCCAATCGACGAGGGTAATCATGTTCCTGAGAAGTTGAATTAGGGCTGTTCCGATGAGAACCCCAACGATTGTTCCGGACCCGCCTCGCAGGCTGCAACCGCCTAAAACTGCGGCAGCAATAGCAAAGAGTTCGTAGAAGTTTCCAAAGTCTACCGGCTGAGCCGAATTGGTATCGAGAACGAAAAGAAGACCACCGAGACCAGCGAGGAAGGAACAGACTGCGTAGGCGAGGATCGTCATTTTGTCGGTATTGATACCGCTGAATCGGGCCGCCTCCTCGTTGTTTCCAAGAGCAAGAAGGTAACGCCCGTAGATGGTTCGATTGAGAAAGAAAGCGGCCAGACTTGCAACAACGATAAGGGTTATAACAGGGACGGGGAGACCGAAGTCTGCAGTGATGGGAACCTCACCGTTAGCAAGCCAGCGAAGGCCCTTCAGTTCCCCGTGGAAGCCAGCGGTCTGATCATTAGTGATTCCGCGGGTGACTCCCCGATAGAGTAGCAGCCCGCAAAGGGTGACGACAAATGGTTGCAGCTTCATCTTTGTCACAAGAAGACCGTGACTTAGGCCAATTAGCAGTGATGCGCTCAGGACGACTGTGAGCGCCAACCAGACGGGCACACCGGCTTGCACGGCCATCCACGGGAACGTTACCCCTACGAGACAAACTACCGAACCAATCGAAAGATCGATACCCCCAGTGATGATGACAAAAGCCACGCCAATTCCGATGATGCCGAAGAGAGCGGTGCGTCGCAAAAGATTTTCCTGGTTAAAGGCGGACATAAAACTCCGACGTCCTGTCAATAAGTCACTCATGACCCAAGTCGCTAGGTAGACGATCAAGAGAAGTACAAATATTCCGAGAATCCGCTTCATAGGCAATACGCTTGTATCGGCGTCGGTAAGAAGTGTCAACGCTGCCTTGGGCTGATTTGAAATCCCCTTTGCGTTTTTGCTGGTGCAGGGCAAAGTCGAGTCATGTCGAACGAAGAAGAATCAAACCCTCAGGAACTGCGCTCATCGCCAGGTTGTGGGTGCATTATTCTGATTTCTATTATTGTCGTTTTCGGAGGTCTCATTGTTCTCTACACTTTTGTGGGGCTCTACCAGACTCGAAAGATTGACGATTTCACTCAGGAGTTTCCTATGAAGATACTAGTGGATCGGCCCGATGAGGCGGCGGTAAGGACCGCTCTGGCGAAACTCAAGCGGATAGAGCAAGCAGTTGAAGAGAAAGAGGTAATCCGTGTTCTGTTTTCTCCGTCAGATTTGAATACTCTGATTGCCACTCAGGAAATGTTGGAAGATTTTCGCGGCCAGACCTACATCACCCGTATTTCGCCTCAAGGGATTGTTGCTGATATGGCCCAACCCATGCGAAAGGGAATTATCGACAGTGGCAGCCGCTACCTTAACGCTACCTTTGTTTTACTTCCTGAGGTTCGGGCGAGAACGGTGGCGTTTAAAGTTGTTGATATTCGAGCCGTGGAAGGTGAAGTGCCGTCGGAGTTTATCTCTAATTATGCATTACTAGATTTCTTCCGGCTCGATCCAGAAAATGAGCAGATTCAGAAACATATCGGTTACATTGCATCCGTCTACACCGAGGGAGATGGCCTGGTCGTTGAGACTGGAACCAAGCTTGGACTGGAGGAATAGGAGTCACCTATCATGAATGGAAAGTCCTGCTGCGCTCCTTCCGACGATCAGAAAAATGAGCCAGTCGAGGTTTGTGATCTCAGCCAATCACCCACGGCAGGCTCAAAAAAGGGAATGGTTGTGTTGGAAGGTGGCCTCTTCCTGATGGGGGGAGAAGACTCTGAAGTCTGGGCGGCAGATGGTGAGGGACCAATCCGTGAAGTAAGTCTCGATCCCTTTTGGATAGATCAAACAACAGTGACTAATGAGGCTTTTTCTAAATTCGTTGAAGCAACCGGCTATGAGACCGAAGCCGAGCGCTATGGATGGTCCTTTGTCTTTCACAATCAGATTCCCAAGGGGCATCGCAAGCACGTTCAACTCACTAGTGTGGACGGGACCTCATGGTGGGCTCGATTAGATAAGGCTAATTGGCGGAAGCCTGGGGGTCCCGGTACAAACATCAACCGACTTGGCGACCATCCTGTTGTTCACGTTTCGTGGCAAGATTCCGCCGCTTATGCGGCGTGGGCTGGCAAACGGCTCCCGACAGAGGCTGAGTGGGAATATGCTTCTCGTGGAGGATTGAAAAATAAGATTTATCCCTGGGGTGATGAACTGATTCCGGAAGGTAAGCATCGGTGCAATATTTGGCAGGGGAAATTTCCGCAGAACGATACTGCCGAAGATGGCTACGCAGGTACTGCTCCTGCGAAGAGCTTTCGTGCGAATGGTTACGGACTCTACCATTGTGTGGGCAATGTGTGGGAATGGACTGCAGACTGGTTCAGTCCAGACTGGCATCTTACCGGCCCAAAGCATAATCCGAAAGGACCCGACGCCGGAAGTAGTCGGGTTATAAAGGGTGGTTCCTACCTCTGTCACGAATCATACTGCAATCGCTACCGCAACTCAGCCCGGACGAAGAATACGCCGGACTCGTCGACGGGTCATACCGGGTTTCGATGTGTCATTTCTTGTTAGGCGGAACAAGATGGAAAAGCGGGATGAATCCATCTTGACCCGCGGAGGTGTTTCGTTAACCTCCGGTTTTGACGACTAACCTCATTAACAAAATATTATGGCACTTTCAGTAGGCACGCAGGCACCCGATTTTGAACTCACCACACTTGGTGAGAACGGTCCCGAGGTGGTAAAGCTCAGCGAAAAAATTGGCGAAGGAAATATCCTCCTGCTTTTCGTTCCGATGGCTTTCACTGGAGTTTGCACTCAAGAATTCTGCTCTGTAACAAGCGAGCTTTCCGAGTATTCCGACCTTAACGCTTGCGTCTACGGTATCAGTGGTGACAACCCTTTCGCCCAAGCTAACTGGGCTGAGAAAGAAGGAATCGGTATCACCTTGCTCTCCGACTATGAGCACACGGCTACCGAGGCCTTTGAAGTAGCGTATGAAAGCTTTCTCCCTGACAAAAATCTCCATATGGGTGGCGTTCCGAAGCGCTCCGCTTTCATCATCGATAAGGATGGTGTGATCCAGTACTCTGAGAGCAGTGACAACCCCGGCGACTTGCCTGATTTCGACGCGATCAAGGCAAGGCTTGGTGAGCTTGGTTAAGCAAGAATCACTTCGATCTAACTTCAAAACCTGGAAGGCCAAGGCTTTCCAGTTTTTTTATCCCTCTAGCTGACGCGGGAATTTCAGCTGTATCTTTCTCGCAAGCGGGAAAGAGTCATGGTGATCAAATTTTGAAGAGATACTGGGCCTGCTTCCTCTTTCGAAACGGTCCCTCGAGTCTGCGTTTTTGAGCGTTGACGCACCTCATTCTTTTACCGCCATCTTTCTCCAAAAGACAAATGGCAGGGAAACAAAATACATCGTAATACCATATACGGCGGATGCGACCGTGGTCGGTGGTAGCGAATCGGAGGCATTGGCAGCGATCATGGCACCAACAGCGATCCCGAGAGTCCCGTTCTGAACCCCGGATTCAAGGGAAATGGTGGTCGCATCTTTGGTTTCGAGTCTGAGCAGCCTACTGGAAGCTAAGCCAAGGCCGAGCATGCCGATGTTGATAAGAATTAAGGCCGGTCCAAGAGCGGCTAAGTTGCTGAAGACAACGACTCGGTTCACGGCAAGGGCAGCGATGATGATCAGAACAAAGAGCACCATAGCGATGCGAGAGATCGTTCTCGATATTTTCTCGACGAGACTAGGTGCTTTTGCTCTGAGGAGCATGCCAAGACCCACGGGAACGGCAGTGAGGAGAAACATCTTAATTCCCAGTAAAGTCACGTTAATCTGGGCCTCGTGTTCGCCCATAAAATGTTTCACAGAAACGGCCACAAGAAGTGGTACGGTTATAATCGACAGTAGGCTGGTGACGGCCGTTAGTGAGATGGAGAGGGGCGTGTTTCCATTGGCGAGGCGGGTAAGAACATTGGATGTCACTCCGCCCGGGCAGAAGGAAAGAATCATGACGCTGACCGCCAGTTCCGGTGAAATCTTGAACGCCGTTACAATCCCAAAGGCAACCAACGGAAGGAGAATGAGCTGATTGAATAATCCTGTTCCAAAGGCTTTCGGGAATTTAATGACACGAGTGAAATCATTGACTCGAAGTCCAACACCGAGGGAGAACATTATGAACGCGAGGATCAGGGGGAGGGCGACCTTAACGAGCATAACTGGGATGAGTTCGGGTAACGGAAAGGCCTCTTTCCCTCAAGAAGCCATGCTTTTTCGCTGAGGCGGTGCAGCATCGTTAAAATGCTGCATGCGGAATAGATGAAGTGGAATCTCAGCTCTTCAGAATACCGCGGGCAACAAGATTGTTGAGTCGTCGGGCGACCCACTCGACCCCATCAAGTGTGGCCTCGCTGTAGGTGCGACCATCGGTCGTGTCGATACCGTGTCCAGGATCTAATTCACGGAGCCCTTCGAGGGCGGGATCCTCGTGGTGGAAGAGTTCCACAAATACATACTCCAGCTTGCCGGTCTTGGCAGCAGCGGTGAGCAGTGCGCCTATCCAGCCATCGTCAGTAGTGAGACAACCGCGCGTGGTCTTTGCCGAAGCGTGGAACATGCCCATTTCATCGGACTTCGCCACCTGTGCGATCAATGCCTCGTTCTCAGGGATGGAAAGATCAGAATCACCGCAGTGGGCGGCGTCGATCATGATCTTGAAAAATTTGGTGCCAAGATCAGCATTGGCAGCTTTGACTATTTCCCAACACTTGGCTACGTCAGTAAAGGTCTGAAATTCGCCGCCACGAAGAAATTCAATATGCCAGTGCTTTATGCTGCTGCTGGCAACGTTGCACTCGCGATAGACCCGTGCGTGTACTTTGGCATTCTGCGCGACAGCTGCTTCGAATTCCGCGCCAGTCTTAGGGGCCGCGCCAGGCTTCATCCATTCTTCGATGGAGGTAGAGGCTACCTGAGTGATGCTGTATTTTTTTGCGATTTCGATGCCTGCCTTCAGCATTTCGACGACGGCATCTTCATCGTCAGGATTCATCGGGTCGGCCCCGCCAACCATCATGATAATGTGTGCTTCTAGACCAAGGGCGCGTAACCCGTTAAAAAGATCGTCCATATCGACAGAATTGACGCCTGGAAATGCCGTAACTTGGGCGCTCTGAATTTTGACCGGAGAGGCGGTCGTTAGCTTCGACATTTCTGCGACTACGATCAGCTCGCCGTCGTCATTGCGGGGGAGCCGACCGTCTTCGTCAGGGACGAGGCCACCGACGAATTTTATATGTGTGGGCACCACGCCCAACTCGACATTGGTTTTGAGAGAGATGGATTTAGCCATGAGTTTAGCAGAATTTGAACTGCAAAGATTGGCAGGGGTCTCCCTCTGAGACAAGTCTTTAAAATCGCCTTAGAAGAAAGAGGACTCACGGCGTGAATCAGCCCTCGCCTATTTCTTCTGAAGTGATCAGACGGCAAAAGTCGCCTGAAGGTGACGCATCGCCGTAATCTGTTCAGCGGCGCGAGCGGTCTGGTCGCGCCAGTAGGCGAGATTTTCACGAGACATATTAATGCGATCACCAACCGCTTTCTCTAGCTCGTGGTAGCCTTCAGCAAGTTGGTGTGATATTTCGACAAGCTTTTCGTAAGCTTCCTGCCGTGTTGAGCAGGTGATCAGCTTCCAGCCCTGATTATCGACGATTTGTGCTTCAGTCTGGTTCTTGATCTCACGAAGCTCAGCAAGGACGATTTTCTCTTCGCTGACGCGTCTTAAATGGGAAACAAGGCCAAGCTTTTCTAGGGTCCAAATGGCCCACTTAGTGGGATCCCATTGCCAAGGCTTCACCCCGTTACGGTAATCATGTTGGAATGAGTGGTGGTAGTTGTGGTAGCCTTCGCCAAAAGTGAAGATGGCCATAAACCAGTGGTCGCGTGCGCTAGTCCCGGAGTCGTAAGGCCGCTTGCCCATGGTGTGGCAGAGCGAGTTGATTAGGAACGTGGAGTGTTGAACGGCAACAAGACGGGCGACACCTCCTACAATAAAACCACCCAAAGCTCCGACCCATCCGTTGTAGAGAGCCCCGATTAGGGTGGGTAGTACGATGCCAACCAACATACCAAGGAGGCGGTGGTGCTTGTGTTGCCACATCACGAGTGTGTCTTTCTTAAGATCGTTGACGTTATCAAGTTCGCGCGGGTAAAGCTTAAAGAAAATCCATCCCATATGCGCCCAAAAGAATCCTTTCGAGATGTCGTAGGGGTCTTCGTCACCGTCGACGTGCTTGTGATGGTTGCGGTGATCTGAAGCCCAATCTAGGGCTGAATCTTCAAATGCTGCCGCACCGAAAAGAAGGGTGAAGATTTTCACCGGCTTTTTCGCTTTGAAGGCTTTATGGGCAAACAGACGGTGGTAGCCGAGAGTTATGCTCATCCCAGAGGCAACAAACATGGTGGCAAAGAGGCCAATAATGACTGGATCAATGCCGAAGTAGACAAAATAAATGGGCGTTCCAATAACGGCAGCAAAAAAAGTAATCACGAGGAATCCCGAGGTAAACCAGTTCACGCGATCAAATGGTATGTTAGGGAACATGTTTATCAAATCTCGAAATTAAAGATAGAGCCGTAGCAATGGAGTCCGCAATCGGCGCAGGATAAACCGGTTACGTAAGCGCACGCGCGCCAGATGCAGTTTTGGAGCTATCAGATACTGCGGTAGCGTTTTCCGTCACCACCACCACGATCATCCCGCTCGCGTCGTCCACCTCGATCATGGTCGCGACGACCTCGGTCGTAGCCGCCACCTCCTCCACGGTGACCACCACCGCCACCTCGATGGCCTCCTCCTCCGCGGTGACCGCCGCCCCCGCCGCCGCCGCCGCGTGGACGATCTTCAGCTTCTCGGACTCGTAGAGGTCGCCCTCCAAATTCAGCGCCTTCGAGGTTGTTTACGGCAACTTCGCCGATTTCACGGTTGGAAAGGGTCACGAAGGCAAATCCTCGCGGACGTCCCGTATCGCGGTCGAGCGGCATGTGCAGGTCGACGATGGGTTCGTATTCACTTAAAAATTCACGGAGTTCGATTTCCGAGGTTTCGTAGGGCATATTGCCGATGTACAACTTCATTGATTCTATCGCTTACTTTGTCGCCCGATTAGGCCCTCCAGTCTGGACTCTGTCCTGCTGGAAATCGGGTTTCGTAAGGCAGTTAAGCGGCTGAAACAGGATCAATTCTCCAGTAGAAAGTGTCGGAACATCCGGGTGCGGACACTACCAGTGTCTCTTAGATTCGACAAAAGCCAACTTCTTTCGGAGAAATCTCAGGCGCGATTCGGGCAAAGTAAGACTAACCCAGTTGTAGGACTCGATCCATTCTTTCGGCGATTTCGGCCAGGCGCTCGCGATTTCCCCCGGGAACTTCGGCAGTAGCCCATCCATTGTAGTCAATTTCGCGTAGTGCTGAACAAACGGCAGGCCAGTTGATTGTACCGTCACCCAGTTCGGACTTGAATCCAGCTCGCAGGCCTTCGGAGGCGTGCAACTTCTCGTTCCACTCTTTGATATCGAGCTTTCCGATCCGATTACCCAAAACTTGAACCCAGTGCTGAGGGACTCCCCATCGGACGTTGTTGCCGACATCGAAGTAGATTCCGAACCATGGATGATTGATCTCATCGTGGAACCTTTCTGCATCTAGAGCGCTGATAATGAATCCCGCCCAGACGTTTTCGACGAGAATTTTCACTTTGTGTTTTTCGGCGGCAGCGAGCCCCTTCTGGATCACTGCCTTGTTTTCATTCCAGCTTTCCATGAGCGGGCGCTTTTTATCGTATCTCGCTACGTAGAGCACGCTGTCCCCACCCACGTCTTGGGAGAACTTCACCGCGGTTTCGAGATCCGGGCTACTGGAGTTGACGATACCGTGGACCGGCAAATCTGATTGGTCGACGGCTTTCAGAAAGGTCTTTAATTCGTTTTTTTGATCGATGCGGAGCTCAACGCCGTCATAGCTAAGTTCCTTCAGCATGACTAACTTGTCTTTTACGGACATGTTAGGCTCGTTGATCATTGAATATTTTACTGCCTTTTTGATTCGGTCAGACATGGTTCCAGCGTTTGCGGAAGACTCGCTCGAAGCAAGAGCAGCGGCTCCCGACGCGAGTGTGGACTGATAGATAAAGCGGCGTCTGTTCATGAACCGACTATACGATGAGTGACGGTCAACCGACAAACCCGTGATCGCGCGGCACCTTACCTCTAATTTGGTCTCTGATCTAGACCTTGAGAGCGCTGTTGCTGCGCGCGCCATCGACTAGTCGCCAAACATCCCGCGGATTTGCGTTTTGTAGCTCCAAAGGTAGTTGGGAATCAGGCCAGTCTTGGTAGCAGACTGGGCGCACAAATCGTTCGATACAACGTGTGCCAATGCTGGTGAAGAAACTGTGCGAAGCGGCGGGGTAGGGGCCTCCGTGGTGAATTGAATGGCAGACTTCGATACCGACAGGATAACCATTAAAAATGAGGCGCCCCGCCTTTCGTTGCAGCACGCTGAGCAACGGGTGGAAGTCAATGAGATCTTCCTCAGTCCCATGCACGGAGGCGCTGAGCGATCCATCTAGCTTTTCTGCTACAGCCACCATGTCATCGACGCCTTCGCAATTTACGAGCGTGGAAACAGGGCCGAAAAGCTCATCCAACAGAGTCGGATCGCTCATGATGCCCTGTCGACTCGTCTGGAAGACGTAGGCTGCCGCTTCGCAGGCATCGGGGTTGGGGCTGGCGGAAGACTTGCCAATCAGCTCGAGAACTGCGCTATTGTTTCGTAATTCAATGCCTTTGGTGTATGCCTCATGGATGCCTGCATGCAACATGGTGGAGGGAGCGAATTCCGAAACCTTTTTGGCTACGAGTTCGGAGAAATTGTCCCAGTCATCTGACCCGATGCCGGCGACGAGACCAGGATTAGTACAGAACTGGCCAACGCCCATGGTCAAAGATGTTACAAAGCCGGCAGCAATCTGTTCCTTTTTTTGTGTGAGCGCACCGGGGAGGACGAAGATCGGGTTGACGCTCCCCATCTCGGCATAAAAGGGGATTGGGACGGGCCGGGCCGCGGCCACATCCATGAGAGCTCGCCCGCCGGCAAGGGAACCCGTGAAGGCAGCAGCCATGATTCCAGGATGCTGCACTAGGCAACTACCGACTTCGGTGCTTCGACCGTGTATCATGGAGAAAATTCCCTCGGGCATGTTGCAGCGTTTTGCAGCGCCAAGAATGGCGCGAGCGGCCAGTTCACAGGTGCCGGGATGGGCGGGGTGAGCCTTTACGATGACCGGGCATCCTGCAGCGAAAGCGGAGATAGTATCTGCTCCAAGCACTGAAATGGCGATGGGGAAATTACTCGCCCCAAAGACAGCGATCGGTCCGATCGGCTGCATCATGCTGCGAACGTCAGGTTTGGGCATGGGTTGACGATTCGTGTCTCCCAAGTCAATGCGGGCGTCAGCCCAGGACCCTTCGCGAATCAGTTCCGAGAAGAGATGAGCCTGTTGGATGATACGATTGCGTTCCATTTCACAACGGGCGAGTGGGTGCCCCGTTTCTGCGGTGGCTCGCTCGAGTAACTTGTCGCCAAGTGCCATGGTTTCTTCGCAGATGGCCTCAAGGAAATCAGCGCGAGCTTCAGCGGAAAGATCGCGAAAGTCGCTGAAAACGCTCTCGGCGAGTTCCACCGCTTCGCCAATTTCTTTCTCGGTAGCTTCGTAAAAAAAAGTTTCTAGTCCGGCCCCGTTGCAAGGATCGAAAGCGGGAAAGGTTTCGTCGGATTTCGCGGATTCGCGATAGCCGATCAGCTGTTGGCCGGTCAGATTCATGAAAAGGATTGTGTGAGATTAATTAATAGAGGAGAGTCAAAGACTTGTGTCTGCATGAAGAATGCCTTTCATGGTCTTCGATCAGTGGGTTCGAAAACCTCCTCGGATGGCTCCAGCTTCGGTGGAGCCAAAATTTGCAGCAAAGCGGGGGTCGAGGGGGCGGCTGTTCGGCATACTAAGCCAGATTCGGAAAAGGCAGCGCTTGTCTTGGGGATCTTCATGATCCTCGAAAGCTGACCGTCGGTGGAGAAGTAACCAGTTATTGATGAGGAGGACGTCACCGGTTTCCTGCAGGAAGTGACAGGCATTTCCGGGTTCCTCAGCAATCGCTTCGAGAAGGTCCATTGCTTCTATCTGGGCGGGAGATAGATCGGGGAGTGCCGGATCGTTGTGCGCGCGATTGATCAGTACTCGTAGGAAGCTACAGGCGAAATGGTCGTCTCGAAACGAGAAGATGGGCTGCTCGCACCAAGCTTGTTCATTGCCAAGGTCAACGGTGTGCCGTTTATACGTGAATGGCTCCATTAAAACCTCAAGCAGGTCGGGACGGCGCCTAGCTATTTCGTTGAAAAGATGCATTGAGCTGACGATCTGATTTTCACCACCGGTTCTGGCCTGCTTCCAACAAAGAAAAGAAATGACGTCGGATCGATCCGTGTGAAACGAAAGTTTTTTGTTGGTATTAGGCCCTCGGGTGCGAGGATCGTCTTGTCCGAATCCAGCGTCCGAAACATCGAAGACAGTCTGTCCTTTCTCGTTCTGTGATAGCGGTGATCCTATGTGGGAAGACCAATCTTCAAAGGCGGCACGGGCGCTGTCTTTGTTGTATTCATCGATTGGGAAACCCTTTAGAAATACTGCCCCAGCTCCGGTTTCCAGTTCCTCTTGAATCCATTCCTTGGAGGTTTCGGAAAATGGTTGGCCCCAGCCTTTACGGGAGACAAGTTCGTCTCCTTTCCAGACAGCTGGTGAATCAAGTCGATTTGAAAACATGGATCACTTTTTTTCGGACTCGGCGATACGCTTAAGCAGCTCTCTGTCCGCTTTGCCTTTAAGGTAACCGAGTTCGGCGAGGAAAGCATCGGTTTTAAGAAGGGTATCGATGAAGTGCTCTTTCTTACCCTGACCGATTCTTAGATTAAAAAATCCATGTGGCTCACCTTCGTAGATGTGAAGCTCAGATTTGATCCCAAGTTTTTCCTGAGTATCGCGAAATTTCTGGGCGGTTGAAACTGGAATCAGCTGATCTTCGGACCCGAGAAAGACGATCGTAGGCGGATCGTCGCTGGTGAGGTTGTGGGCAGGCGAAATAGCGGGAAACCATTTGGTAACGCGGCTGTGACCATAGCCATCAGGCCCGTTGTCATAGACCGGGTTAAAAAGAAGCAGGGCCTGCGACTTGGAGGAAATTGAAGTGTCGTCTTCGGGATCTTCAAGGCCATCGCAGATGCCGGTGGTGGCAGCGACGTGGCCTCCTGCAGAGCCTCCGCCTGCGATGATGCGGTTGGGGTCAACGCCGAGACGCTCGGCATTTTTGCGAACCCAACGAACGGCAGACTTCCCATCGTGGACGCACATGAGGGGAGGGGTTTTCTGGCGAGACTTGACACGGTAATCCGCGAGAAAGACTACCATGCCGCGCCCAGCCAGATAGTTGGCATGGGGTTCAAATTGACTCACAGAACCGCCGTTCCAGCCCCCTCCAAAGAAAAACACGGCGGCAGGGCGCCGGCTGGTCTTAGGATCGTGGCCCTCGGGATCGATACGGTAAATGCGGAGATCGTCATGTGACGCCTTCTTATAGACTTCGACTGCGGCTCCCTCGATGGCTGCCAACTTAGTTCCAGCCAAAGCAGCAGTTCCCGATAGAGCACAGGCGAGGATCAGGACATTAGAGATGTTCATGGCAAAAAGGTATCGGTGCACTGGTGAATTTCGAGAGCTAATTGAGCATGAGCGCGTCATGCAAGAAAAGGCTTTACGTGCCGTGATTCCGTCGGACTTGCCGTCCACTTGCGGTGACATCTGCAACGTCCATGAGTGAATCATCGTACGACAGTCAAACTTCGGTTTTCATTCCCCACTTGATTGGAGTGATCGTGGGAGGGCTTTATGCGCCTCTTTTGCTCCGATCTTCGCAGTTTTTGTGAGTCGAGGCAACGGGGCGGCGGGATGTGTGGGCTTGTTGGTTGGGAATTGGGATTTTGGTGCATGCTTGTGGTCAAGGATTGATTGCCCGCTGGCTCGGTGGCGTTCCCGCAAGCCTGGCATTGGTTACATTGCTCATCTAGCCGGAGGTGTCGACGATCTGGGATGTCATTATTCTTGGGCAACCGCTCGCAACATGGCAGGTGGTTGGCGCGTTGGTGGTGGTGATGGGACTCTTTCTTGCGATCCGAGGACAGTTGGGGAGATCGGAAAGGAAGTGAAAATCCTGCTTGTCGGTCTTTGCGTGTCGACCGTTTTTGGGCGAAGTGTTTTCTATGGCCAGGCACCGTCGACCCAAGTCCGCTGGAAACCGACCTCGTGAAGCACGCGCGAATGCGCACTCTGCAAAAATTCAGAAAGTCGCGCGACTTTCTGAAGAGTCGTTGTGTGAATTTCTTGCCGATCCGGGAGAAGTAGAGCCGTTTCTTCTGATACTCGACGGAGTCCAGGATCCCCATAATCTTGGGGCTTGCCTTCGATCGGCCGAAGGTGCTGGAGTACAGGCAGTTGTGGTCCCTCGGCACAAGTCGGCGCCGGTGACGGAAACCGTTGTCCGGATTTCCTGCGGTGGCGCGGACAACGTCCCAGTGGTTTCGGTAGCGAACATGGCCCGGTTCCTCGAAAGAATTCGCGATGACTACGGCATTCGTGCCGTCGGAACAGCCGACCAGGCTCACTCGGATCTGTATGAATCTGACCTCACGGGCCCTCTGGCGATCGTCCTAGGAGCCGAAGGAGAAGGAATGCGACGCCTCACTAAGGAAAACTGTGACACGCTTATTAGCATACCCATGCAGGGAAATGTCGAATGTTTGAACGTTTCCAATGCTGCTGCAGTCTGTTTATTTGAATCGGTGCGTCAGCGCCTTTTTGGGTAAAATGTCGTTATAAAAAGGTGCGGATCTTAGTTTGCCCTCGTAACGATTTTTCGATAGGATTTCGATCATTCCTTAAGACATGGACTCCGGTTACGCCAATCCCTACACCGTGGCCAGTGCTGCTCCGACTGAGCGTGCTGCCTTTATCCGCCAGACTTACCTGCACCTCGCCTTCGCCATCCTCGCGTTTATCGGGGTCGAGTGGTTCCTCCTCCAGCAGTCATGGGCACCCGCGCTCATTCAGAAAATGACAGGTGGCATGGGCTGGTTGCTTGTCCTGGGAGCCTTTATGGGAGTTTCCTTTATCGCTCAAAGCCTCGCCGCCTCAGATGCGTCGCGTGGTGCGCAGTATGCAGGTTTGGGTCTTTTTGTCGTGGCTGAGGCCATCATTTTCATGCCACTCCTCTATATGGCGGCTTTTTACGCCCAAGACCCTCAGGTGATACTCAAGGCCGGGATCACAACTGGCTTTGTTTTTGGCGGACTAACCTTTGCCGCATTCACTACCGGGAAAGACTTTTCATTCCTGCAGGGTTTCCTCAGGGTGGCAGGATTTGTTGCCCTCGGCATTATTATTTGTTCGCTCTTGTTTGGTTTTAACCTCGGCACGATCTTTGCCGGTGCGATGGCAATATTCGCTTCGGTAGCAATCCTCTACAACACTTCGAACATCATTCACCACTATCGCACGGATCAGTATGTTTCGGCATCCCTCTCTCTCTTTGCGAGTGTGGCTCTACTCTTCTGGTATATCCTGCGGATTTTCATGAGCCGTGATTAATTCTTCAGCTGAATAACTTTCCCTAGAAGCCGTCGGTGACCCCGGCGGCTTTTTTGCGTATCGAAGTTGCCGTGACTGCGGAGGGGTTCAGAATTGGCGATAGGTGTCACATTTGGTAACGCTATAGATGAAATGAAAAATTCCTTCCATTCGTCACCATCGAAAACACGAATCAACCGTCGAACCGCGCTAAAATTTGGGGCTGGTTTCGGTCTCGGCCTCGCTTGGCCAAATTCTAAGGTGATCGGCGCTAATGAAGACATCCGCGTTGGAGTCATTGGAGTGAATAGTCGAGGTAAAGGGCATCTTAATGCCTACCAGAAAATGGGCGGTGTTCGTGTTGCAGCTATCTGTGATACAGACCCGGCGGTGCTGGACGCGCGAGTCAATAAAGCGGCAGATGACCAGGGGATTTCAGTGAAGGGATTTGCTGACATGCGGGCCATGTTCGACAGCGGTGAGATTGATGCAATGTCAACAGCAACCCCCAACCACTGGCACACGCTGGCTGGAGTCTGGGCGATTCAGGCTGGAATTGATGCCTATGTCGAGAAGCCAATCTCGCACAATGTTTGGGAAGGGCGGCAGTTGGTGAAACTGGCTCGCAAGAACAACAAGATTTGTCAGGGCGGTACTCAGAGTCGTTCTATGGGTTCGATTCAGGCGGCAGTGAAGCATGTGCAGGACGGTAAGCTTGGGAAGATCAAGTATGTGAAAGGCATGTGCTACAAGCCACGAGCTTCGATTGGCAAGGGTGGTGGCGGTCAAATTCCGGGGGGCGTCGATTATGACCTCTGGTGTGGGCCTGCTTCGCCGGAGGCCCCGCTGCGTCGGAAACGTTTCCACTACGACTGGCATTGGTTCTATGACTACGGCAACGGCGATATGGGTAACCAGGGAATTCACCAGATGGATGTGGCTCGGTGGTATCTTGGCGAGGACAAGATTGCACCTCGGTCGATGAGCATCGGTGGCCGTCTCGGCTACGATGATGACGGCGAAACTCCTAACACCCAGATCGTCTACCATGACTATGACGCGGCGCCCCTTATTTTTGAAACCCGTGGTCTGCCGAGTTCGAAAGAGTTTCAAGATAATGGCTGGGGTGCGAATATGAACACGCCCGACAAATTTCCTGATGAGAAGGGCATCGGAGTGGTCGTGGTTTGTGAGGGTGGAAGTGTTTATACCAGTTCCGGTGGTAAGGTTCGGATCAAGGATGCTGATGGAAAAGAAATGGAAGTTCCCAAGCCACACGACAGCGAAGACATCTTTGCGAACTTTATTTCCGCGGTAAAGAGTCGGAAAGTGGAAGACCAGTTTGCCGACTGCGAAGAAACTCATATTTCCAGTGCGCTATGTCATACTGGGCTGATTTCACACCGCCTTGGATCGCTCATGTCGAAAGGTGAAATCATTGAGCAAATCAAAGGCGACAAGGTGATGGAGGAGCGCTTCGGTTCGATGGCGGATCACCTGAGGGCCAATGGCGTTGACGCTAATGAAGCTTCGACCGTTTATGGACCGATGTTGAAGTTTAATCCTAATACTGAGTGGGCCGAAGGTAACGGGAAACTGGATACAATGGCCAACAAGTTAGTCACGCGCGAATACCGTGCGCCTTTCATTGTCCCTGAAGTAATTTAAGGAGATTCATTCTCAGCGCGTTTTTTAAGTGATAATTGTCTTTCGAGGCAATTGACGTTTAGTAGTAGCGGTATGTTTACTCGCCGGATTGACCTGGCCAAAAAGGCCTGGAGAGAACGAGATCTCGAGGCGTCGCGCCATGCTCATGATATGGGCGAGGGCGGCGAACCTCATCGTCCGGGAGGCGGGCAGTTCATCAAGAGTTTCGTCTATGGCGGTCTTGATGGAACGATTACAACTTTTGCCGTTGTGGCTGGAGTTGCCGGGGCATCGCTTAGTTCTAGTGTGATCTTGATTTTGGGGTTTGCTAATCTCATCGCTGATGGGATTGCGATGGCATTTGGCGATGTTCTCAGCAGTCGTGCAGAGCAACAATATCAAAGAGCGGAGCGTGAAAGGGAGGAGTGGGAACTGGAGAACTATCCCGAAGGCGAGAAGCAGGAACTCAAAGAACTCTATGTCGAAAAAGGAATGTCTCAGGATGATTCGGATGCGGTAGTGGAAATTCTCGCGAAATATCCGGACATGATGGTGGACGTGATGATGGCGGATGAACTGGGGATTATCGAAGATGATGAATCACCCATTTTTAAAGGTTTAGTGACCTTTGGTTCTTTCGTTGTGTTTGGCTTTGTGCCTTTGCTGGCATTTGTGGTTCAACGATTCACAGGCTTGAATATCGATTCGCTCCTTTGGGCATGTGTCTTGACGGGAGCGACTTTGTTCGGCTTGGGAGTCGCTAAAGGAAGGTTTTCTTCGGTGTCATGGTGGAGGTCCGGTATGGAAATGTTGTTTCTTGGTGGGTTGGCTGCTGTAGCAGCGTTTTACATCGGAAGAGCGCTCGAGTCTCTTGCCTGAATTCAGGCATGATTGAGTTCGACTCAAGCGAACTAATGGGGCTAGACTTAGCGGCTATGAAAGCTGTCTTGATGTTACTCTCTATCGTGAGCACTATGCCTGCCAGCGCTCAAGTGACTCCCTCTACTCCCACTGAATTTATGAAGCGGGGTCTTGGCGAAGGAGGTAGGGGTGGGACCGCCTCGGTTGGAGTTTCCGAGAGAACTCCGCAAGTGCGCACCATTACCTACATAGCTATCTCGCCGCTTAGAGGATGGACGAATACAGGTGGAAAAACGATTCAGGCGCAACTTCTAGCATTTTCAGTTCCTGAGTCGGGAGCACCCGGCCCGGTTGAAGTGATCCGCGACGGAAAAGTTCGCTTGCTCGTTCCCGGCTCCAAGGGTCCGGTCGAGTATCCGATGGAGAAACTTCTGGAAGATGATCGAATTGAGATCGAGCGGATTGCCAAAGCTGCAGCAAAAGGCCTCCCAAGGTCTTCCTCTCAGCCAGACGGAAGCGATGCAGATGATTAAGTTGAAATTGTTGTTTCTATTCGCCTTAATCGGGGCGATTTGCCTTTCCTCATCGTCTGGTAAGGACCTTCCCGTGGGGTTGGCGCCAGATGACTTGGTGGCCTGGTGCGTCGTGCCATTTGATGCTTCGAAGCGTGGGCCGGAAGAGCGAGCCACGATGCTGAAGGATCTCGGTTTTAAGCGGTGCGCCTATGACTGGCGCCCCGGATATGAGGTGATGTTCGAAGCCGAAATCGAAGCCTATCAAAAGCACGGTATTGAAATGTTTGCCTTCTGGAAAGGTCACGAACTGGCTTATGAATTATTCCGAAAGCACGATATCCAACCGCAACTCTGGCATACGGTGAGAGGGGAGAGCGGAGATAGTTTTGAAGAGAAGGTGAGGGCAACGGTGGCAGCGATGGAACCGCTTGCTAAGCAAGCGGTCTCCTACGGCGGAACCCTGGGTCTCTACAATCATGGCGGCTGGGGTGGAGAGCCTAAGAGTCTTGTTGCTGTATGCGAGGGGTTACGTTCAAAAGGCTATGAAAAAGTTGGTATCGTATACAATTTTCATCACGGGCACGACCAGATTGAGCGTTGGGAGGAAGCCTTTAGCAAAATGAAACCCTATCTGCTCTGCCTTAACCTGAACGGCATGACCGAGAATGAAGTTACGAAGCAGAATAAGATTCTGCTACTGGGTGACGGGGAAGCTGAGGCAGAAATGCTTCGCGTTGCAATTGAAAGTGGCTACGAGGGTCCGTTTGGTATTCTTGACCATCAGATGGAGACGGATGCTCGAGAGACTCTGATCAAAAATCTAGAAGGTCTTGAGAGGCTGGTTAATGAAGCGACGGGTAGATGAGTTAAGTTAGTTTCAAAGACACTCGGGCGGACTCAACAATTCCAAACTTGATTTCTTCGAGTGTGAGTTTGTCGGTGTTGATGGAGAGGTCGTCCACGGCATCATAGAACTCCGTGCGATCTTCAAGCATTTGTTTTATGGTCTGCAATGGATCGTCGACTTGGAGCAGTGGTCGGTTTTTGTTCCGGCGGACCCGATCGAAAATTGTTTCCGGAGAGGCCTTGAGCCACACGACGTAACCTGCTTGATGAAGGAGAGGATGGTTGCGTTTTTCGGTCACGATTCCGCCTCCCGTGGAAATCACTTGGTTAGTCATTTTGCCATACTCTTCGAGGATTTCCGTTTCGATTAAACGGAAGGCGGCCTCGCCATCTTCTTCAAAGATCTTTGGAACCGATTTTCCAGCTTTCCTGCAAATGAGTTCATCAGTATCGACAAAGCGAAAGCCCAGACTTTTGGCCACGTCCTTGCCAATTGTCGTTTTTCCGGTTCCCATAAATCCGATCAAAATCAGATTGCGGCCGCGCTGGTCTGAAGTATTCACTATCTGCACCATAGCCAAATTGTCATGGTTGCCCAACAGAATTGAGGGACATTAAAAGGTCTCAGCCTGAAAGACCCATGCAGACGGAAATAGCGAGAACAGATAGCGAGTTGAATACCAACGATGCAGTACGCTCTGCTGTGTCCGCGTTACAGACGGGCGACGTGGTCGCTTTGCCCACTGAAACTGTATATGGGCTGGGAGCGGACGCTTTGAACCCAAATGCCGTTGAGAAGATTTTTTCTGCCAAGGAGCGCCCACATTTTGATCCGCTTATAATTCACGTTCCGCACAAAACAGCACTTTATGAGGTGGCGGAGATCTCGGCAGATATTGCCAAAACTGTGACCCAACTCGTTGAAACGTTCTGGCCGGGAGCTTTGACCTTGGTGCTGCCAAAGAAGCCGATCATCCCGGATATTGTGACTGGCGGTTTGCCGACAGTAGCAGTTCGCCAGGCGAATCATCCTATTTTTCACCGCATCGCGAAGAACTTCGGAGGCCCGATTGCGGCCCCGAGTGCAAACCTCTTTGGCCTGCTCAGTCCGACGTCCTGCCAAGCCGTGGCTGATCAGTTAGATGGTAGAATCCCTCTAATTGTAGACGGGGGGGCCTGTGGGCAAGGGTTGGAGTCAACTATCATAAAAATCGAGCCCGGAGAAAACAAACCGATCATCGAGGTATTGCGTCCTGGGCCGGTTACTGAGGTGGAGCTGAAAAAGTTCGGCAAGGTGGTGTTTTCGGAAAAGAACTTCGATGTGGAGGAGGCAGCTCCCGAAGCACCTGGCATGCTGGCTAACCACTATGCGCCTCGTGAGACTCCGCTGCGACTCCTTGAAAGTCCCGAAAGTTTTTCGCCGGAGGAGGGGAAGCGCTACGCCTTGCTCAGTTACCGTGGGCAATCCAAAGACGGATATGTCGATCTGCATGACTGGGACGAAGTTTCAGTGCTCAGTCCGGGCTCCGGCCGAGTTGCGGAAGCGGGCATTCGTTTTTTTCATGTGATGCGCCAACTCGATTTGCTCAATGTCGATGAGATTATCGCCGAACCGGTCCCAGATCGTGGAGTCGGTAAAGCGATTCTCGATAAGCTGCGCAAAGCGACTGCGAAATGACGCTGCCTCCGCGTTAAAAGCGGACGGGATTAGACGCCGCGCCTCGCTCCGTAGAGCCTAAGATGGAGCCTGTCTGAATAATTGAGTCCGTTACTGTGGGCCAGGTCGGCAACAAAGGACTGGTTTGCTTCAAGTTCTTCGATAGATCTTGCCTTTGGCATCAGGAAAATGTTCCCCGCGGGAAGGTGACAGGTATCGATGAGACATTTTACTTCGTCGAAGTCAACGGTATCGCCAATGACGAATTTAAAATCCGCTTTTCCTGTTGCGGCTAATTGAGAGATGACCGTCTGCTTGAAGCGACGTTCTTGCGGGACATCTGAATTGGCGAGTTTCGGCGAGACATTCAACTGATGAACTCGCGCAAGGAAATCATCGTCGGGGAAAAGAGTGCCATTGGTTTCGATTTCAAAGTGACATTTCTCATCCTTGTCGATCAAGGCATCCATTAGTTCGACCCATGCTTTTCCCTGGAGTAGGGGTTCGCCGCCGGTGAATACGTAATTCCTGCACGAGTATTGATTCACCACGTCGATAATCTCATCGGTTGTGAAATTGAGGATTTGGTCCTCCCGTTTAAATTTGGTTTTCGATTCATGTTCGAAGTTGGTGTTGTCCCAGTTCCAGGTATAGGCTGTATCACACCAGTTACACGACAGGTTGCAGAGGCTTGCGCGGATGAAGACAGAAGGGCGACCGGTGAAACGACCCTCGCCCTGGAGGGTATAAAAGATCTCCGGACTTCCGTCCTCCATCCGGGCCATTTTCATGCTTTGCTTACTGAGAAACCATGGTCACCTTGTCGGTGATCGCTCCGCGCTTGCTTTCGGGCCATTCTTCGTTTTTTGGCCATCCGAGATAGAAAAAACCGAGACACTTGTCGCGAGGATCACCTAGCCCAAGCCATTCACGCATCTCGTCGGTGTAGCTGAGTGGTGGCGATGACCAGAAGCCGGCCATGCCCATTGCACTGGCGGTAAGGTGCATATTTTGAACCGCGCAGGCGACCGATGCCACTTCTTCGATCTCCGGGATTTTCTCGTTCTTCTGGCGTTCCATGCCGATGGCAATAACAACCGGAGCGAGGAGCGGTTGTGTGCCCAGTTTTTCGTATTTTTCAGGACGACGTTGATCATCGGGAGTGATCTTGTTGTAGAGCGATTGCATGAAATCGGCGAGGCGCTGACGGCCTTCCTGAGCGAAGACAAAAAAGCGCCACGGTTCCGTCATTCCATGGGTGGGCGCCCAGTTGGCATTTTCAAGAATCGCGGCGAGATGAGCGTTTTCGATGGCCTTCTCTGACATGTCCTTAGGCTTGATCGTACGTCTTCGACGGATCAATGCGTTAGCTGCTGCAAGACGCAGAGAGAGAGGATCGAGGGGAGGTGTGTTGGGATCGTCGCTCATGATGTGAAGCCTGATTGTATCTCGGGTTTATGCGGGCAACAACCGTGAATCAGTTACCGGAATTTTCAATGAGAGCAATACCGGTTGTTTCAAGAGAGACGCGCTGCTGGCGATAGAGGGCACCAACCGCCTGCTTAAATGCTTTCTTACTGACATTGAATGCTCGCTGAATTTCCTCGGGGGAACTCTTATCGGTCAGCGGGATACGGCCGTCATTCTTTTCCATCGCTTCGATGATACGATCAGTCAGTTGGGTGACGCGGCCATACCCAACCTGCTGAAGTGAAAGATCAATTTTGCCGTCGGGCTTTACCGCAGCGATGAAACCAGTCATCGATTCTCCAATATGAATGCGGTGCTGCAGACTGCTCTCGTGGATCAATCCTCTAAAACGCTGATCAACGATAGCCATGTAGCCGAGTGGAGTGCGCTCTTGGATAATGAGTGATACCTGATCGCCGGTCTGGTATCTCGGTCGGGTCTGATTGAGATAACGATTGATCTTTGAGGTCGCAATAATGCGGTCGGATACCTCATCGTGGAGAACTTTGATAACAGCTATCTCGCCCTCCTTGACGCGGTGGTTTTGCTCCTTAAATGGAAGAAGCAGGTCTTTTGGGAAATCCCAGTTGAGAAAGGCTCCCGCGCGAGGGTGCACCGATATAACTTCGAGAGGAGCGATTTCACCCACCTCGCAGGATGGTTTCTGAGTGGTAGCAACGAGGCGGTCCTCGGAGTCGCGGGAAAGGAAAACCTTGAGTTCGTCGCCCGGTTCGGAGCCTTCTGGAACTTCTTTGGTAGGCAGAAGAATTTCGCCCAAATCGCCACCGTCAAGGAAAAGTCCGTGATCGGATTTGTGAAGGGCAATAAGTTGATTGATTCTCCCGAGCTGAGGCATCTGCCAAGGTAAACGAAAAGCAGGGGATTGCGAGGCGCAGGTGGTGACTTATCGCTTATCGCAAGGTGAGTTTATGAATCTCCCCATGCTCCGGTTTCGAGGTTGAAAGCTTGGGTCAACTGCGATGTGAGTGTCGGACAGAAGAACTCAGTGCTGAGGCTTCTTTTCAGAACTAGAAGTGTATCAGTCGGACTTAAGGCGAAAAGACATGGCGTGCTAAAGAGATTTATTTGGGAAATAGGGTCGAAGTGGGTAGGCATCGGAACGGGAAAGAATATTTAAACTTGTATAGAAGTGGTAGAGGAATTGATGGCTCGACGGAGCGATAATGACATAATTAGGCCTCATTATGGTTTTGCCATAGGCGAGACCATTCGATTAGATCGGGCTATGAAAAATGTCATTCTTTTGATAGCGGTGTCGATGACTTGGCTCGGTGCTGCGGCTGCTTCCGAGAAGCCCAATATTGTTTTAATCGTGGCCGATGATCTCGGCTTTCGAGAGTTAGGCTGCTACGGGCAAAAGAAGATTCAGACGCCGAGGATAGATCAACTGGCAACAGAAGGGATGCGGTTTACACGGGCTTATTCGGGTAGCCCGGTCTGTGCTCCGTCACGATGTGTCTTAATGACAGGAAAGCATCCGGGGAATGCTATTGTTCGAAATAACCGGCCTATGAAACCCGAGGGGCAGCATCCAATTCCGAGTAGCGAGGAGACGATTGCCGAGTTACTCCAGAAAGAGGGCTACATCAGTGGAGCATTTGGTAAATGGGGATTGGGCAATATCTGGTCGGAAGGTAATCCTAATAAACAAGGCTTTGAAACCTTTTTTGGCTACAACTGCCAAAGTCACGCTCATTCTTACTACCCGGCTTTCTTGTGGAGTAACGAAGAGAAGTATCCGCTTAATAACGATCCTCCGGTGCCGGGACATGAAGGCCTATCTGCCAGTGCGGATCCGAACAATCCTTCGAGCTACAACAGCTTCAAGGGTGACGATTACGCTTCAGATCACATTAATGACCATGCGCTTCAATTTATTCGCGATCACAAAGATCGACCTTTTTTTCTTTATTATCCCAGCCTTATTCCACATGTCGCGCTGCATGTGCCAGATGAGGATCTCAAGCTGTATCTTGATGAGGGTTGGAAGGATCCGCCGTTCACACGAGAGGGCGGATATGGTTATACGCCGCACTTCACTCCGCGTGCTGCCTACGCTGCGATGATTACAAAGCTGGACACCTACGTTGGTAAGGTGCTCGACCTGATTGAAGAGCTTGGCCTCGCCGATAACACCATCGTGATTTTTTCTTCGGACAATGGCACGACTCATTTGAAGAAAGAAGTGGACTACGACTTTTTTGCTAGCGTAGGAGAATTGCGTGGTCTCAAAGGGCAGCTTTGGGAGGGTGGTATACGCGTGCCCCAGATTGTGAAATGGCCGGGTAAAGTTGAAGCAGGAAGTGTGACTGATCAGGTCACTGGCTTTGAAGATTGGCTTCCGACATTACTCGATCTGATAGGCGCTCAAGTGGCTGTTCCGGAGGAAGCCAATGGAATCAGCATTGCAGAAACTCTACTTGAAAATGAGGAGGTGAAACGGGGATTTCTTTATCGAGAGTTCCAAGGGTATGGCGGCCAGCAGGCAGTTTGGTTGGGTAACAAATGGAAGGGGATTCGTACTGACATCCTGAAAAAAAATAATAAGAAGCCTCTTAAGATTGAACTTTTTGATCTCGAGTCGGACCCTTCGGAATCCATCGACGTGGCCGCCGCAAATCCGGAAGTAGTGAGCGATATTGAGGCCTTGATGAGTTCGGAGCGGACCGTGTCTGAGGAGTTTGGGATGGGAGCTCTCGACGAAGTGACAAATTAGCCTAACTAAAACGGCCCCTTATTCTTCGGGTCTGGTTTAACGATCCTTCTTTTTGTGTTTGCTGCCGGGTGGGGTGCGATGGTCTCCAAAGTACTTCTCACTGCGGTATCGCAGCCAAACCCTAAGCACCTGGGGGATCTGTTGTTTCTCTATCTCGGTGAGACGCTCATAGAGCCCGAGAGCCCGTTTCCGCTCCAAACGACAGGCGCCGTTCTTGTGGGCGTCCCAATAGGTCCGTGCCAACCTAATACGTCGGTTGGTCTCCTTGACTAGGGCGGTGCCGGTGAGTTCTTCATCAGGATTTTTCTTTTTCTTACCCATGAAAAGATAGCAAAGACGCTAATTGTTGTTCGGCCGTGATTGTGAAAGACTCTCCACTCATTAATCAGATCTGTCTGCATGAAAAAGCTCACTACATTTTTTTGTCTTTCTTTGCTCATTTCAGGGCTGGCCCTCACCGCGGTGGCGGAACAGTCATTTGTTCTATCCTCATCCGGTGACGGGATCACCGTTTTCGAGGCTGATGGTGAAAGCGGAAAGCTCACCGAAATTCAGACAGTCCCGGATCGTGGGCTGATGGCCATTACGAAAGATCAACGCCGGGTCTATGCAATTGGAACCGGCATCATCGCCACTTACAATGTTGAGGAAGACGGTAAGCTGAGGATGGTTGGGAAAGCGGAGATCGAGGGCAGCGGTGGTTACGCCGATCTAGACGCAACCGAGCGGTATTTTGCCACCAACAATTACGGTCAAGGGACCGCTACCGTCTGGAAGATCGGTGTTGATGGTATCGTCATTTCTGAACCGACGGCTCATGTCACTCTCGAGCAGAAAGCACACTCTTCGGTCTTTGCACCGGGAAATAATTATCTGCTCGTGCCGGCGACGGGCCCAAACAAGGTTTTTCAGCTCAAGTTTGACGTCGAGACTGGCAAAATCATCCCAAGCGATCCACCTTCCGCTCCCGCGCCGATGGACGAGGGGGAAGCCCAGCAGCCGCGCCATCTCGTTTTTCACCCCAATGGCAAGATCGCCTACACTACCCTTGAGCGGGAATTACCGGGTGTTGGTGTCTGGGAATGGGATGCCCAGAGCGGCAGCTTGAAAGTAGTTCAGAATATCGTGACCTATCCGGAAGGGTTCGATGGTGTGATTACAACGGCCGATCTTCACCTTACTCCCGACGCGAAATTCCTCTACGTTTCCAACCGGGACATTACTGACCGAAGAGCGGTGGTCGGGAACAGTTCGATCGTCGGGTTTAAGGTGCTGGAGTCGGGTCATCTCGAAATGATCGGCCACACCTTATGTGAGCAGGTGCCTCGTTCATTTGCGGTGGATCGGGCCGGGAAGTTCCTCTACGTGGCAGGCCAGACGGCAGCGAAGCTCGGGGTATATGCGATTAACGAGGAGACAGGCGAGTTGACGAAAGTGGAGCAGCTTAATACCGGCGATGGTCCAAACTGGATTCAGTGTATCACTCTGGAGTGAATTCAGGGCGATTTTCGGTGTAAATTTAGACATTAATTGTAATTGGAGGCGTGGGCGGAATTGCCAAAATTAATAAATGGAACCGACACACAGCAAAACAATTGGTTATGTCCTCTGGATCCTTGGGTTCACCGGATCCCATCGATTTTATTTTGGCAAACCCGTTTCGGGTACGATCTGGTTTCTGACTTTCGGTCTTTTCGGCATTGGATGGTTGATCGACATTTTCCTAATTCCTGGTATGGAGCGTCAGGCCGAACTTCGTTTCAAAGCAGGGTCCGTGGACTATTCGGTCGCTTGGATTCTGCAGACCTTTTGTGGAGCTCTCGGGATTCACCGCATCTACATGGGAAAATGGATCACCGGTCTTATTTATCTGTTCACCGGTGGCCTTGCCTTTATCGGAGTGCTGTATGACTACTGCACTTTGAACGACCAGATCAGCAAGCTTAATGGAGAGAGAGCGATAAACTCAGGTTTTCAGACTAGCTCAGAACGCCTCATCGGGGGCTGAACTTTGGAAACCGTCTCATTGAGCAAAATTTCCCTTTCGCTCTGACCGATTCGGGTCGAAAGATTCCTGAACAAATTGAATTATGGCAAAGGGATTTGAGTTGGAAGGTATCGTCAAGGTTATCGATGAAGTTCAGACGTTCGCGAGTGGATTCAGCAAGCGTGAGTTTGTAGTTGAGGTCGAGGACGGCAAGTATCCGCAGTCGATTAAATTTGAGTGCGTTAAGGATAAAACATCGTTGACCGATGGCCTCAAAATTGGTGACTCAATCAAGGTAAGCTTTGATATCCGGGGTAACGAATACAATGGTCGATACTACGTTAACCTTAACGCGTGGAAGGTGGAGAACACTGGTGGTGCTGGCGCTCCGGATTCAGGGCAGGCTCAGGACTCAAATAACGGGGAAGGCCCTCCATCTAACCTTAGCGAGCCTCCCGCGGGGTATGATAACAAATCTGGCAGCCCGGCCGACGACGATATCCCGTTTTAGTCTGGTTGTTGGTGGTGGGTAAATAACTTGCTCATTTGGTGGGCTGAACTAGGATTGCCCTCCCCGAGGATTGGCTGATTTTCAGGCCAATATCGAGAACCAGTAGATCTGTCCGAAGACACGAGGTGTCCGGAGATTGCCTCGGGTTAAAAGAAAGAACCATCTCATGGCGCAGTCCTCATCAGGAAAAAATCAGAATCCAACAGGCGGCGGAAACCGCAAAAGTGGTCATAACCGAAATCGTAGTGGAGGCGGTCGAAATCGCAGCGGCCACCGGCGTCCAAAACCCAAACTGACGCCATGGCAAAAGTTCATCAGAGCGATCACTTTTGGCACAGTCGATCCAACCAAAAAGGCGAGGAGAAAGTCTTCACAACGATCACGGGAGAAGAAGCGTGCAACTCGCCCACCGCAGGTGATCGAGCCGACAACACCGCGGCTTTACGTCGGCAATCTGAATTATGACGTTGATAATGATGCGTTGAAAAAGCCTTTCGCTGGAATGGGAACTGTGATTGAGGCAACGGTAGTGATGCACAGCCGCTCGGGCAAATCCAAGGGATTTGGTTTTGTTGAAATGAGTAGCCTTGAGGAAGCCAAAGCGGCAGTCTCCAAGCTCAATGATACCGATCTGATGGGGCGTAAAATGCGCGTCATCGGTGCTAAGTCAGAAAGACGAAACGAGGGCGATAGCCGAGACAGCAAGCGCCCCGATCGCAGTGGCCAACGACGCTCTGAAGGGCAAAGACGCTCTGAAGGGAGAGGTGAAGGTAGACGAGAAAGAAGCGGTCGTGATCGCAGAGGTGAGCGTGGTCCTTCTGGTGATAAGTTAGAGAAAGCTTCCCGACAGGTGAAGCCGGTGCAGATTGAACAAGTTTCATCTCCATATCTGGCTATCGCCAATTTTAACGCAGAGGCGACGGAGCAGGATTTTGCTGGCTTATTCATTGGAATTGGGTCGGTCAAGCTCAGCGAGACTGTCTCTGTGGGGGAGGGGGCGGACACCAAGGTGTTGCGTGTCGAAATGGAATCGACAGTAGAGGCTCAAAAGGCAGTTGAATTTCTACACGGTAAATCTTTTATGGGGAATCAGCTGAGAGTAAACGGATCAGAGGCTTTTGGTGATGACGCTTCAGTGGACTCAGTTGAAGAAAAAACTCCGGCAGAAGAGCCGACTCCAGAGGTGGGGTCGGTAGCACTTTCTACCGCAGAAGTTGCTGAGCCTGAACTGGTTGAAATCGATTCACCTAGTCCTGAGGCAAGTGAGACTCAGGAAACGGATGAGTGGTGCCCAGGTGCCGAGGAGTCCAAAGAAGGTTGACGATTGACCTGAATCCACGATTAAAACTCAGGCGAACTGAGAGGAGTAACTACTCCGTTACTATAAACGAGCGCCTTTGTGCTATTCGATATAAGCTATGGCGCGGGTGTGGTCCGATTTTGGACTCACATTTGTTTAAGCATCCACGAGCGGCAATGTATTCTGGTCAAGCGGGTTTAAAATGCTGTGCTGCGAGGGCTGCTGCACCGTAGGCGCCAGAGAATTGGCCGAGTGATACAAACCGGATTGGTGGTGGAGAAAGGAACTGTCCGAGAAGTGCCGTCGAGGTTGCCTCGCGAACCTGATCGAGGTAGGGTGCGCCTATCTTGTTGAACGCACCAGCAATGACGACGACCTCAGGATCAGAAACCTGACAGAGACGGGCGATCGTATCGCTGTGATGGTTCACAATCACAGCGAGTTGGTCGAGTGCTTCCTGTTTTCCTTGCTGGCAGTTTTCCACAAACTCATCCCAGACTTCCGGTGTCGTGAGACCCTCTGGTGAGATAGCTAGGACAGTGGCGCAATCTTCAAGTGAGGCTGGTTTTTTAGAACCACTGGTGGCATCCTTGACTGACCAGCCGCGGATTTCACCGGCGAGTTCGTGAGCGCCCCGGATCAAATGACCTTCGCTGATGATGGCAGCAGAGATACCGGTTCTGACGTTCAGGCAGATTAAATTTTCAACGCGAGAGGGTCCCTCCAACCAGTAATCACCTAGAGCCATAGCCTTTGTGTTGTGCTCAATGCGCAGGAGTTCAGGGCTGAGGCCCAGTTCTCCACAAAGATCCACATTCTTCCAATCGGAAATATAGGGGTAGCCAACAGCGATCCGTTTCTGCTGCTGAATTAGGCCGGGGACGCCGATGCCGATGCCATGCAACTTACCCCGACCGGCATGGCTAAAGTGATCGATCGTTTCTTTAAGGTGATCGATCACATCGTCTTTGCAGGGGCCTATGGTGAGAGGAATTTTAATTTCCTCGAGGGTGGATTGGGCGAAGTCGACAAGGGTGCCATAGATATGGCGGGCATCGAAATCGAATCCTATAAAGGTGCCATAGTCGCCGCGCAGCTTGAGTTGACGTTTCGGACGCCCTGCTTCAGCGGTATGTTCAATTCCGGTTTCTTCGATAATGCCGACAGCGATCATACTATCGACACGACGCCCAGCGGTTGATCGAGCCACCTCAAGTCGATCGGCCAAGTCTCGCCTTGAAATACCGGGAAACTTTCGAATTTCACGAATGAGAAGATGTTCAAGCGTTGCTGGATCCATAGGGAATCTGCTCGCAAATCACGTCATCAGAGCTTTCTGACACGGGCTGCTACCTTGAATATTTTACCGCGAAGAAGAGAAGGCGAAAGCAGGAATACTTAAATTGCTGCAACGGAAGAAATCTTGAATAGAATCACAAACCTGTCGGGAGGTCGGAGGCTTTATTGAATCAGTCGGGTAGCTCTTGATCTTTTGTCTCAGGCATGAACATCACGACAATAGCACCGAGAAGAAAGAAGGCACTGAGTATGCTGACAGCGACGGGAAGTTCCATCGTTGCTTTCATCTTGCCGGCAAGAAGGAGTACAGAAACCGCGACAATGCGCCCTCCATTAAAGCCCCAGCTCATTCCGGTAGCCCGAAGCCGGTTAGGGAAAAGCTCAGGGAAATACACGGCATAGCCCGCGTGCATTCCCAGCGTAAAGAACCCGAACACGGGGAGAATTATCAGTAGCATCGTATAATTCTGCGGGGCGAAACAGGCAATCGGAGTAACGACGAGAGCCACAAGATGAAATAGAATAAAGGTTTTCTTTCTTCCCAGCCTCGCAGAGATCGGACCGAAGAGAACCAGTCCAAGCCCTCCTCCAAGGGTCTGAATGATGCCGTAGGCGATCTTGGCTTTCTGCGATGCTTCAGCTGGATCGACACCGTCTGCTATAAGGCGTTCTCGGGCTAAATCCTGCCCGGCCACTGTGACCGCCCAGAACGTTCCCAGTCCGACTGCGGCAAGTAACATAGCTCCAATGGCCCGACTCCGCCACGGAGCAACGGTTAGCAATTCCTTAAAGCTTCCAGCTGCGCCTTCTCCGGCTGCTGCTGCAGCTCTAGCTTCTTCCCACTTCTTGGGCTCTTTCACTGCGACGCGAACCCACACGATCAGCAATGCGGGCACTACTCCAATCAGATAGGCATACTGCCAGTTCGTATTAACGAGATAAGCGGCGATGGCAGCGAGCCACGTGCCGATGACCGATGAGGCATGAAAGATACTGGAAGCATGAGCGCGTGCCCTCTTGGGGAATACCTCAGAAACAAGGGCTGCTGCTACGGCCCACTCGCCGCCGACACCCATAGCAACGAGGAAGCGGAGCGTTGTGACGTGCCAAAGTTCAGTAGCGAAAAAAGTTAATCCTGAGAATACTGAATACATCAGGATGGTCAGGATCATGATAGGCCGTCGGCCGTATCGATCAGCCATTGAGCCAAATAGGAGCCCGCCAAACGTACCGCCGAGCAGAAAGATGCCGAGAAACCAGTCACCGTATTTTTTTACGTCCGCACTTCCCAGATCCTGCCCGAGTATGTCGCTTAACATATCGTTGCGCGTCAGGTTGAAGATCTGGCCTTCGTAGACGTCGAATATCCATCCTGCTGATGCAATGATCAGAACGAGCCATTCATATCGAGTTATCCCGTGATACCACTTTGTATTGGATGCAAGTTCGTTAGTCATATCGCTTTAAAAGGAAAAAGGAGACGTATCAGACTTCAGTGGCCTAGTAAATTCTGTTATATCCCGTGATAGTGGTAAAATGGGGGGTAATACCAGATTCCGAAAGGGTTCAATGCTTTCGTGATAGGTTTAAGGTAGTATTCTTTGGGATTGGACTTCGTTGTGTTCGAGATTATTGCGAATCGCTTTAGCGAAGGGATCGGGCTTCGTAGCTAAACCGGTTTGGCTCGGCTGGTCTTTCAACGATGATCTTCCGGGCATTACGGAGAACTTCACCAATAGATTCCCATGTGTTACCCGGGGCGAGAAGGGTAATAATGGCGTCCACAGTCCGGGCCTGATTGGCGGCGCCTACTCCGCGACCGCTGCATCTGAATAGTCCGAGTTTGAGCAGGCCGTCGTCATTTTGTGCGGAATGAACGGGGCGACTCGAGGCAAGGACTAAAGTCGTTGTTGATGCGGCGGTCGCAGTAGGATTCTCCAAGAATCGGCGCATTGTCGTTCCTGAAGAGGGTTCCATTGCGGGGCCGGCAGCTTAGTTATCAGATTTCTAATTTTGTTGCAAATGGAATTAAGCCGAAAGTTAAAATAATTACCTGGCCGGATAATTTCATGCCATCTTCCCCGCAGATGCGCTATGCGGGGAAGAACTGTCCAGGCTCCAAATAGTTTATAGTTGGTCTATTTAGTATTTTTTTACACAGCAGTAACAAGACCTTATCGACTCTGTTTCTTTGGCTAAGTTCTGCTCGAATGGTTGCCGATTCAGGCAAGATTTCATCTACTCGCTTATGAGCATTAACGATTCTCCCGTCACAATACGAACAGTTGAACGCAAGGTTGAGGTTGCCTGGTTTTCCGCACTTTGTGGCGATGATTATGAGTTCCTTGGAGTTCCTGATGGAGGCCTTCGAAGCAGTTACCAGCATTGTGGAGATATTGTCAGATTAGCGGATGATTTGGGGTATCAGAATATCCTGTTGCCTTCTTCATTCGTTGTGGGTCAGGAACCTCTTCCATTTGCGGCTGCGATGTCTGCTCAGACTCGGCAGATAAATCAACTGGTGGCTGTTCGAATGGGAGAGGTGCACCCACCTATGCTGGCGCGTCACCTTAGCACGATCGATCACATGGCTAAGGGTAGGCTGACAGTGAATATTATCTCCTCTGATCTGCCTGGCGAGACGATGGAGAGTGAGGCCCGCTACAATCGAGCCCGTGAGGTGATTGAGATTCTGAAGCAGTGCTGGACACGTGATGAAATTGATTTCACGGGCGAATATTATAACCTCGAAATTCCTTGGACGGATCCGGTAAAGCCCTACCAACAGAATGGAGGACCATTACTCTACTTCGGGGGCATTTCTCCTGGTGCTAAAAAGTTGTGTGCGGAACATTGCGATGTATTCCTGATGTGGCCGGAAACGGAAGAACGCTTGTTAGCAACGATGTCAGAGATGAGCGAACTCTCGGCTGGCTTTGGAAGAAAGATTGATTTCGGCCTGCGCATTCACATGATTGTGCGTGAAACAGAAGTCGAGGCGCGTGCTGCTGCAGAACGACTCTTATCTAAGTTAGATGCTGGGAAGGGCGAAGAGATTAAGGCAAGGGCTCAAGATAATAAGTCCGCCGGCGTTCTTCGTCAGAATGAGCTGCGCGCTCAGTCAGATGACGACTATATTGAGGATCACGTCTGGTCCGGTGTGGGTCGAGCACGTTCAGGTTGCGGCAGCGCCATCGTAGGTGATCCAGATCAAGTTTACAAAAAATTGCAGCGCTACATTGATATGGGGATTCGGGCTTTCATTTTTTCCGGCTATCCTCACCTTGATGAGTGCGAACTGTTCGCCAAGCATGTGTTGCCGCGGTTGGATACTACCCGACTTAATGTCGTTCAAGGGCGCCTACCTTCGGAGACACCGGAAACACCATTGACCTACGGTATGCGAAAATGAACCACCGCCGATCTACGGGTGGTTTGCTAGTTTAAATGCAGTTTTCTGTGGTTGGGGCTTACCGTGCGGCGGATTCTCCCTACGCAAAGATATCCATAACCGCTTCGCCCTTGCCATCTTCCGTCACGTAGAACGGTCGTCCTTCGACCGTGAATTCGGTCTTCGGACTCACACCCATGGCAGTCATTATGGTAGCGTGAAGATCGGTCACTCCGATGGGGTTTTCGACAGCAATGAGAGGCCTTTCGTCCGCAGTCTTGCCGTAGAGATGCCCTCTTTTGACGCCGCCGCCGAAGGTCATCACGCTGGTGCCCCCGGTGAAGTGGCGGTGAAGGCCGTAGTGCTTCTCCTCGGTTATTTTTTCGACTTTGTGAGTGGCCTGATCGTTCGCTTGCGAGCCGGGTTTGCCTTCCATGAGGGCATCCCGACTGAATTCAGAGGCGATGATGACAAGGGTGCGATCGAGTAGGCCGCGCTCTTCGAGATCGAGAATGAGTTGCGCAATAGGGCGGTCGATTTCTTTGTGCAGTCGATCGACTGTGTTGTGGCCTTCGGCATGAGTGTCCCAGTGGAGGAAGGGAACATACTCAGTTGTCACTTCGACAAAACGTGCTCCGTTCTCGACGAGACGGCGAGCGAGTAAGCAGCCGCGGCCGAAGCGCCCCGTGTCATATCGATCGCGAACTTCTTTGGGTTCTTTTTCGATGTCGAAGGCTTCGCGTTCTTTGGAATTGAGCAGGCGATAGGCGTTGTCCATCGAACGCAGCAGCGATTCCTGCTGATGATCGCTGGCGAAGTCTCGATTAGGATTACTCTCGACAAGCTGGCGGAAGAGTTTGTCGCGATTGGTGAAGCGACTGTTGGTCATGCCGTCAGGCGGACGCACAGCTTGCGAGGCTTGTTCCGGGAAAGGCAGATTCATAGGGCCGTATTCGCTACCGAAGAATCCGGCGGTGGTGAAGGCCTTTAGCTCCTCTTTTTCTCCGACACCTTCGAGACGCTGCCCGATGTTGATAAAGGGAGGAATAACCTCGTTGTTAGGACCGAGCACGCGGGCCATCCACGAGCCGAGGTGAGGGCAGGCAACGGTCTGTGGAGGCACGTATCCGGTGTGCCAATGATACTGGTGGCGTGAATGCAAAATACTGCCTAGGTCGGGTTGGACTGCGGAGCGGATTAGAGTACCGCGATCCATGACGCCGGCTATACTCTCAAGGCCTGCGCAGATTTTGATTTCATCGACTGCGGTGTCGATTTCGGGAAAGGTGCTTAGCACGGAGTCGACGGCCATACCCTTTTCAAAGGGAGCGTAGCGCTTGGGGTCAAAAGTTTCCGGAGCCGCCATGCCGCCGGCCAACCATAGGAGAACGCAGGCATCGGCCGTGGCTTCGGGGTGTTCGATGTCTTTACCTCGCACCATCTGAGGAGCGCCTGACATCCACGCTGCGGCAGAGGCAGCACCAAGCTTCTTGAGAAAGTCTCGTCGAACGATGGGATGAGGGGCGCTGGGGTCGATGTCGAAGTTCATGGCTGGGAGAGGTAGCTATCGATTAAAAAGAAATTCGGGGGTCAAGGCGACAGCCCAGAGCAGGTCGGTGATTTGATCGACGTCAGGGTCAGTTCCGAGGGCCTGCGTGAGAATTTTTGACTCTCTTTCGGAGGGGCGGCGGCACAGGGTCGCGAGATAGATTTCTTCCACGAGCCGGTATGAATTAAGCTCCTTGCGGGTCGCGAATTTTTCGGCACCACGTTTGAGGTGACTCATCAATTTCTCACTGGTAGAGAGATCGATGGCTTCCAAGGTGGTGATTTCGTTAGGGCGAGATGTTACGATTTGATCGCGGTTGGGGCGTCCGAGTGAGCGCATCAGGTCGTCTGCCCTGAGAAGGGAAGCCCGGACTTTCTCTTCGCTTCCGGCCGATGCAAAGGCGAGGGTCTTTCCAATTCGGGAGTCGGTTTTGCTTTTCCAGGTGGTGTTAATGAGGGGGCGGGCTGACTCCCATTTCAGTTTTTGGAGTTCCCACTTCGCGGGCCGGTTTCCTTTCGGTATGGTTTCGCTGACTAGCCACTGTTCGTCCGTAACGATAATGTCATCGGTGCCGTCTTTGTATTCGATTCGCAGAGCGGCGAAAGCTCCGGCTGCATTTGGCTTAGGACCCCGGTTCTCTGCCACCATCAGAAGTTGGTTACTACCGGAGCGTAGCTGAGTTGTGACGGGAGCAGCCTCCAGACTTTCCCATTTTACCCCGTCGAGAATCTGGCGATTATTGAGGTAGAGTACGAACGCGTTGTCAGCGGCAGCAATAACGCCAGCAGATTTTATGGCTTTGGTGATCTTGAGATCGCGGCGAAGGAGAATCTTTTCGCCATGCTTAGGAATACCTTCATTATCAACCGAAGGACCCCAGACCCAGGAACTTGGGAAGGATAGTTTCTGCACCAGTTCAGGGGGTACGACACCTCGGGCGACCGGGGCGTGGAAGCCTGTGGGTGCAGACCCCGTAATCTGCCAAATGGCGTCGATAAACTGCTCGGCGGTGAGGCGCTTGGGTAATGGACCGGTGAAAGAAAACTCTTCGGGTGTGCTTTCCTCCATTGAAGCGGCACTCTGATAAGCATTGGAGGTAACGATGGTGCGCAGAGTGCGCTTCAGATCGAAGCCGTTGTCTTGGAAGTCGGCCGCTAGCCAGTCAAGCAAGTCCTCGCTCCAGGGTTTGGTTTGCATCGCGTCGAGCGGGTGTACAATGCCGTGGCCCATGAGTTGTCCCCAGAGCCGGTTCACGATAGTACGTGGAACGCGACCGTTTTCAGGGTGTGTCATCAGCGCAGCTAGTTGTGAAAGCCGTTCTTTTTTTGGGGCCTCAGGGTTGACCTGCCCTATTTCGGGAAAGAGCCAGGCAGCTTGAGCTATTTCGCCAGTAGGCTTGTCGCAGCGGTGAAGTTCAAGAGGTTCTTCTGAATAGATGGCTGCGAGATTATACGCTTCAGCAAGCGTCCAGCGATCAATGAAGCTGTCGTGGCAGGAAGCGCACTTCATATTGATGCCCAGAAATGATTGGGAGAGGCTCTGTGAGAACTGAATCGGGAGGGTTTGACCAGCGCTCACCGTCCCGCGCCACTCGATTCCGTTGATGAATCCAGCGCTACTGATATCGGATGGAGCGATGAGTTCAGTGACCATCTCGTTGAATGGCTTGTTCACTTTCAGCGAATCATAAAGCCAGGCGCTGATCTGGGTTCGACCCTTCGTAATAAATCCAGTCCCGTCGTAGTCGTTGCGAAGTAGGTCGTTCCAGAAGGTGAGCCAATGTTCGGTGTAGGGAATGTCGCGAGCGAGGAGCTCCTCGATCTTTTGGCTACGTTTGTCAGTATTTTCGTTGGTGAGGAAGATGCGAGTTTCCTCCGGAGAAGGTAGTAAACCAATTAGGTCTAGTGAGATGCGTCGAAGAAAGGTGGAATCGTCGATGCTGGACGGACGGGGTTGGGCGTTGGCAGAAAGGTGCTGATCGATGATGCGATCGATGGGGTGAACTCTTCCGTCGGTGACTTCCGGTAAGGTCGGTCGGCGAGGAGCGAAAGGAGGTTCGTAAGTGGGGATGCCAAAGGTGAATCCAGGCTCCCATGTCATGCCCTCGTTTACCCATTGCTTTAGGATGGCGAGGTGCTGGGCCGGCACACGCTCCTTGCCTTCGGGAGGCATCATGTAGTCGGGATCAGATTCGAGAATCAGTTCAATGAAATAGGATTCATCAGCCTGACCCGGAATGGCAGTATCATCGTCGAGAAAGAGCGCGCGGGTGTTGATTGAAAATCCACCTTTGGACTCTTCTCCACTGTGACACTCGCCGCAGTGCTGCCTGAGGATAGGAACCACTTGGTGGACAAAATCGACTTCTGTAGCCGCAGCCTCTGGCTTAATCGCGACAAAAGAGCCAATGATGACGGCAAGGCTGCCAGCGAGCTTTAACGAAGTCGAATACAATGGGGGGGTATCCATCATGGCCGTTACGACACTTAACCCTATTAAATCACACCCGACTCTAAGATTCTGCCGCTTTTTTTTGTAATAAGACCTCCACGGGGAAGTGTGGTGAAATCAGTTTCGCGTTTGGTGGATTGTTGACGAAAGATTTCCGGTGCGATGTGAAGGGCAGACCGGAATTTCGAGTAGGGGTATTCTCAATCTTTTGGTGAGTAATCAGACGTCTTTACCATTGGTGTTTATCTTGCCTTCAAGTTCCGAACATGGCGGAAGATGATATCGAAAAATCCTTTGACCGGATCAGCTTATTTCTTCTTTTCGCGGCCAGATTGGTTCTTTTTCCACGACCCAAATGGCACTACGCCTGCATGCTCAGCCCAGGCATCATATTGGGTGATCATCTTTTCTGCGAGTTCAGGCCTCTCTCCGATCAGATTTTTCGACTCCGTCCGGTCTGCTTCCATATCGTAAAGTTCCCACGAACCTCTAACTCCCTTGGCAACGAGTTTCCACTGGCCGTCGCGGACGGCCCGGTTTCCTTCATGTTCAAAGTAGATTGGCTCGATTCGAGCAAGAGTCCTACCATCAAACGCCGGCTTGAGAGAAATTCCTTCGACGGGCTTGGTCGTGTTACCCTGATTTTCGCGAGGATACTCGGCATCAGCTATGTCCAGCGCGGTTGCCATGATATCGATAAGGTGTGAAGGGCTGTCATGCAGATTGCCTTCTTTTGTCTTACGGAACGCAATGCCCTCGCCTGAGATGCCTGCCGGCCAGTGGGCAACTAAAGGGGTGCTGACACCTCCTTCGTGGACCCAGTGCTTGTATTCCTTAAATGGAGTGTTTGACACATTGGCCCAAGCTTTACCGTAACCGATTTCAACTTCAGGATACCATCCGGGCATAACGCCATCACCACGCCGTAAAGGGTAGCCATCGCGAGACTGAACGGGAATCATTTCGGTCTGAAGAGTGTCTTTGCCCAGCGGGGGAAGAGTTGGGTTACTTGGTCGTTCGAGAGGCCCGACTAGCTTACCTCGACCAAAAGTTTCTGCGCAGCCTCCGTTATCTTGCAGGAATAGAATTAGAGTGTTTTCGAGTTGTTTGGTGTCTTTCAGAGCCTGGACAATTCGGCCAATACCTTGGTCCATATTATCGACCATGGCGGCGTAAACTTCCATGCAGGCAGCTTCCCATTCTTTGAGTTCGACGTCGTCCCAGTTGCCGACCATGGGGGCTGGCTCCCAGTGATCCGGGAGCAGTTTCATTTCCTTGAGCTTCTTGAGTCTGGCCTCCCGGGTAGGGGCGTAGCCGCCGTCGTATTTGCCTTCATACTTGGCGATGTCCTCTGGCAGAGCGTGCATGGGCCAGTGGGCTGCGGTGTAGGCCACGTATTGAAAAAATGGTTTATTCGGGTGCTCCTCCGCATGTTCTTTGATGTAGCGGACCGCGTTGTCGGAAATGGCATCGGTGTAATACCAGGTGCCTTTGGGCTGATACTCGGGATCATTCTCCGGAGTGATGTAGCGGTTGCCGCGAGAGAGGCTATTTGGATCAAAGAAAGAACCAGCGCCGTGGATTGTCCCGTAGAATCGGTCGAATCCTCTTTGGAGAGGCCAATTTGAGGTGTCTGGATCGTCAAGATTGTTTCCGTAATATGGCGTCACATGCCACTTCCCTGCCATGTAGCTGCGGTAGCCAGCGGGCTTGAGCGCCTCGGCGATGGTTACGCATTCACGATTGAGATCACCGCGGTAACCGTCGAGGCCGTAGTCGCCCATCATGTGGCCGATTCCTGCTTGGTGTGGGTAAAGGCCTGTGAGTAGTGAGGCGCGGGTTGGGCAGCAGCGACCAGTATTGTAAAACTGGGTAAAGCGAATACCGTCCTTGGCGAGAGCATCAAGATGAGGAGTGGCGATCTCTCCTCCGTAGCAACCGATGTCTGACCAGCCCATATCGTCTGACATGATCAGTATGATATTGGGCTTCGCTGGCGCAGTGAAAGTCGAAGCTGAAAGGATTAGCGCAACGGCGGTGAGCAGTGGTTTTGTTAAGGCCATAGTGAAAAGGGTAGGGATGACGTGGCTGAAGGGCAAGCCGCTTAAAATTACAGGATTGCGGCGGATTTGAGTGGGTTAGCAACCGAATTGTATGAGAACTGGGGAAAGCTGCCGCGCTGCGCGGATCCAGTTTTGGTTGTGTTGCACCAGTTTATTAAAGCCGCTTAAGTGACCTGGTTTGAGGGGAATTTGGTGATCGGTGTTTTTATTCTTGGTTTTGGATCTTACCATTCTGCTGAGAAAAGTATCTTGGGTAAATGATTATGACACGGAGAACTAGAAACGATTCGGGCTTATTTCCGTTTCTTTACAGCGAGACGACTCCGTGGAAGGATCGGTATCATGAAAATTTCCATCTTTCTCCTCGGTTTGGCGCTTATCAGCGTTAGCCTTTCGGCTCGCACTTGGACCTCTACCAGTGGCAGCACGATTGAGGCGGAAATGGTCTCCAAAAACAGCATGGGTGTCAGCCTTCGCCGAGCGGACGGATCTGAGCTTTTTGTGAAGTTTGATCAACTCTGCGAGGCTGATCGTGAATTCGCCGAAGGCGCGAGCAGCGCGGTAGGTGAGAGACTTGGCTACGATCTTCCTGAATCGCTTACGGTGATGTTGGAAGAGCGGGGCTTGCTTCTAATGGAGGACAATTTTAATCGTGAAGACTCCGACGATAAAGACGATCTCGGCGGGCCATGGACAACCAACAGTGACAGCCGAGCGATGGGGGATAAGCAGAACGATCTCGTCGACGGTGAACTGGTGATGACCATATCACCGCGGGCTGATCACGCGATCTCTACGAATTTTATGCCGAAAGAAACCTACGGGGATTGTCTGCTTTTTGTTCGGATGAAACTGGAAGAGGGAGGCCAGCTGAAACTGGCCTATAATGACAAAGCTGATAAATCAGTCTGGGCCGGGCACATCAACGGGGTGACGATGAATGAAAAGTCGATCGTATTGGCTGATGAGCGTTCCGCTCGATTTAAAATGGAGTTTCGCGAGAACAAGAATTCTAAGGAATACAAAGATGCGGTGGCGGCCGCCGAAAAGACGTTTCCCTCTGAGATTGAAGCAGACGAATGGTATGAAGTGGTGACCCTGCACCGCGGCGATACTTTGACCCTTTATCTCAACGGTGAGGAAGTGGCCACGCACTCATCACCGGGATTTGATCATCCGACTAAGAATCACTTCGCTTTTGCGGTGCCTGACAAGGCGATCGTGGATGACTTTTATCTCTGGAAGCTGAAGCCGGTCGATGTGGGGGAGAACTGATTACTCTCTCATCAACTCCTTCACCGTGCTTTCGATGGCCTGAGACCAGATTTTGTAGCCGTCTGCGTTAAGATGCAGCAGGTCCGGCATGATCTCCTTTGGCAGTGTGCCGTCAGGCTTCAAAAAGTTGTCGTTGATATTGAGGTAGGTAACATAGTCACGTTCGCCAAGTTTAGAGATGAGCTTATTGATCGCATCATTCTTCTGACGCTTGGGATCGTTGCGGTCAGCTCCTCTCGGAAAAATGGCGAGGAGCAGCACTTTCATCTCTGGCTGCTTCTCTGCCATCGCATCGATAATTGCGGTGACTCCGGCTGCGGTTTCTTCGGCGCTGCTCGTGTAAACGGCACCGCCGTGTTCAGCCATCTCGCGACCTTCGTGACCAGTATTGTTAGTACCGATCATGAGCACGGTGAGCTTGGGGTTGAGGCCATCGTAGTTCCCGTTAGCGAGACGCCAGAGAACGTGCTCGGTGCGGTCCCCTCCAATACCAAAATTAGCCGCTTGATAGGGGGCCCAGTATTGCTCCCAAGCTTCTGCTCCTTTCCTAGACCATCCTTGAGTGATTGAATCACCGAGGAATATCAACTGAGCTTTTCCCTCCCTTGAGATGGCATTGAAAGACTCATGGAGTTTTGCCTGGTTTCCGCTGCGAGGAACCGGGGTCAGAGCGAGAACGGTTT
>CEWH01003464.1_pt1 | contig 41724 bp, 35 predicted proteins | sample 531231 | NCBI WGS metagenome assembly CEWH01 (sample SAMEA2622316, study PRJEB7988) | marine metagenome | biome: marine biome (ENVO:00000447); feature: surface water layer (ENVO:00002042); material: "saline water (ENVO:00002010), including plankton (ENVO:xxxxxxxx)" | depth 5 m | reverse complement strand
TGACGTTCCAGTGTCCACCGATGCCAATATCGTCAAAGTTGCTTTTCCCCAAAAACGCTGGGCACGGATGGGGGTAGCAGCAGCTGTTGCTGCTCTGTTGGCTGTTGCTTTTACCGTTATGCAGCCGGGTGCGAAAAACGTCGAGGTGGGAAACTGGGGCAGTGGGCTTTCTGCTTCTTCTGGTGAGGTAAGTGTCGATTTTTCAGATGAGGGTATTAGCGGGGTCACTTCTGCTCTTGGTGTTAATGTTCCTCAACTCTTTCTAGCTGAAGAGGTGGAAGATATTTCGGATCTAAACTTTGCTTTCGGCAGCGGTCCAGCCGTGCTTGACGCTAGCTATCTCGAATCGAAAGATGTTGTGCCAACCGATGAAGGGACCGGTGCAATGTATCTAAAACCCGCAGGTTTTTCCCCGGCATCGCAGCGAATCGATTCGTATCTCCCGCAGGATGCTTCCGCCATTAAGCCGGAAGGCGAATTGGTTCCGATGCGACGCAGTCGCGGAATGATCGTAGAAAGTTTTATTCCTCGTGCCCGTGAGGAAAGCATGGTGGATCGGAAGATTCGACTTGCTGCTGAGTTGCAAGGAGTTCAGATCGAGTTGGAGCAGATGTTGACTCGACTGGCTCCTGGTTCTGCTGAGCGCCGACAGTTTCAATTAATTATTGAGGGCAACAGCCGTGCTTTAGAGGAACTGAAAGCACAGATTGTGGAGTAAAATTTCCCGCTGGACTGGTTCTGGTTGTGGACGTAAACCCTGTAGGGCCGGAAGGAGAAATTCTTCCGGCCCTTCTTTTTTCGGTATTTTTGTTCGAAGAAGTTGAATTTTTTAAGGCATTAGTGAACATGGTCGCCGCCACACTGCACCTCCCAATTGAAAGAACAACCAACCGAAGCCAGCCCCCGACTCGATGCTAGTTCTGGAGACCCGAACGGTGTCTTGGGAATGATCCGCCTGAAAGATCCTCCGTTCTGCGGTGAGATCTTTTCCCATGAGAATCTTAAACGTGGCCGCTGGTTTGTAAAATTAGGCGCTGTTAGGGTGGTGACAGTGAATCTGCAGGGGCGTTTCTCTGGTGTGTTTGGCCAAGTTCAAGATGCGGGTGGCGGGCCACCGGTAGAAGTAAGCCTTATTGTTCAGCTGCGCGATAGTGGGGAATGGAAAGTTGAAGGGAGAAGTGATCGCAATGGAGGCAGGAACGATGAATTCGTAGCTGCGCTCCTTATGGCAGCAATGATTGAAAAAGGCGGAGCCTCCGACGAGTCATTTGGTCTCGGAGAAATAAAGTCGAGATTACAACTTCTGTCTGCAGATGTCAGGGCCGGCATCCTGCACTGGGATGATTCTGAAGCAAGGGACGTACTAGAGCGGATGCCATTGGCTCAGGTTGAGGAACTTGATCCTGAGTTGGAAGCCCTCTTGCGGGAGATGGGCCTTAAGCGACTAGTTGAGATTTATCCGTGGGACGAAATTGAAGCGGATTATCGACAGTGTTATGGCTACTCAGCGGTTAGGCGAGGAATGCAGGAGGTTTTTTGGGCCGAGTTCTTAGCGAATAGAAAGACGGAACTTGAGGGGCTTGGCTGTATCGTCACGGTGGAGGATGACTTCGGCCTACAAGTGGTCGAGCCAACGGAGTTTTATGGTGAATTGCAGGCGGAAGGTCAGGAAGTTGATTGGTTTGGTTTTGAATATGGCATTCGGATGAAAGGGGAAAGGGTGAACCTGCTCCCGTATCTTGTTCGCTATCTCGAGAGCCGCCCTTCTGGCTTCTCTCTTTCTTCATTAGAGAAATTACCAGTCTCAAATAAAATTCCGATTCAGGTAGGTAACTCCGGAAAATTCATTGCCATGCCGGCGAAGAAGCTAAGCGCGGTTCTAAGTCTTCTCACTGAGCTATTTGATCACAATCCTGTATCTGACAGTGGGACAATAAGACTGCACAAAGTCAGGGCGGCTCAACTCACCTGCTACAAGGGAGGCGAGTTGGTCGTTAAATCGGCACCGAGTACTCTGCTTGCGCATGCAAAAGAACTTGAAGCCCTGAGACCCAAGAGTGATCCGAAAGCACCGAAAGAGTTTCTCGCTACCTTGCGCCCGTATCAACAAGACGGGTTTGAGTGGCTTCAGTTTCTGCGTGAACAGGAGCTTGGAGGTATTCTTGCCGATGACATGGGTTTAGGTAAGACCATTCAGACCCTCTGCCACCTGCATTACGAGAAAGAGAGCGGGAGAGCAAATTTACCCAGTCTGATCGTTGCGCCAAAGAGTGTTGTCCCCAATTGGGAGAAGGAAGCGAAGAGGTTTGCACCATCATTGAATGTGCTAGCGCTGCAAGGAGGAAGCAGGAAGAAGTATTATGAAGTTTTGAGCTACACGGATCTCGTGGTCACATCATACCCGGTCTTGCTAAGGGATGCAGAGGAATTATTGAGTCAACCATTTCACTATGTCGTTTTAGACGAGGCCCATACAATTAAGAATACAACATCTCAGGTCACCAAGGTTGCTTATCGAATCGACGCAAGGCACCGTCTTTGTCTTTCCGGAACTCCAATCGAAAATAACTTGGGTGAATTGTGGTCCTTGTTTCACTTCTTGATGCCCGGCTACCTTGGAAGCGAAGATAGTTTTAATCGGTGCTATCGAACACCTATCGAGAAAAATCGGGATGAGGGGCTTCGTAAACGGCTCGCGGAAAGAGTGGCGCCTCTGATGCTGCGCCGCACAAAGAGTCTAGTCGCCACCGATCTTCCTCCTAAGACAGAGATCGTTCGCACGGTAGAGTTGTGGCCCAAGCAGGCGGAATTATATGAGGCGGTGAGAGCAGCGGTCAGTCGAGAAGTTCATGAAGAAATTGAGAGGTTTGGGATGGAGAAGACTAAGTTGTTAGTACTTGATGCGTTAATGAAACTCCGTCAGGTCTGTAACCACCCGAGGCTTCTTAAGCTACCAAGTGCCCAGCGAGCAAAGAGTTCTGCCAAGATGGACCTTCTCATGGAATGGCTTCCCTTAATGCTAGAGGAGGGGCGGCGGATCTTGATATTTTCGCAGTTTACGGGAATGCTCGATTTGATCGAAGAGGCGCTGCGAAAAGAAGGGATTCGCTTTTTGACCCTCACAGGGCAGTCGAAAGACCGAGGAAAGCTATGCGATGACTTTCAGTCAGGAAAAGCTCCAGTCTTTCTCATAAGTCTGAGGGCGGGCGGCACAGGACTAAACTTGACTCTGGCTGACACGGTAATTCACTTTGACCCTTGGTGGAACCCAGCATTGGAGGCGCAGGCAACTGACCGTGCTTATCGAATCGGGCAGCAAAATCCCGTTTTCGTTTATAAGCTGATTACCGCAGGGACAATTGAAGAGAAGATTTTGCTCTTGCAGCAGAAAAAGCGAGCTCTGTTCGAAGGTATCCTAGAAGGAGCGCCCCAAAAGCTATCGTTTTCCGAAGATGAGCTCGGCGATCTGCTTTCCCCTGTGGAGTGACTAATATTTCAGGCCAGGAATTTTCCCGTGAGCCACAAGCTTCCCCCGATTAGGATTGAGTTCAAATACGTCGACTCCATTTCCGAGAATGCCTTGCGAGCTTTTGCCTCGTGCGCCGAAGACGTAGTGTTTGTTTTCCTCAGGGTTGTAGCCCATGTAGATCATCACATGGGAAACTCGATGACCGGAATTCCAGGTACCACCCCAGAAGATCAGGTCACCGGGGGAAAGTTTCTTGAGCATCTTGGAAGTCGAATTCCTTCCATAAACGTCATCGAGGGTTCTTTTCCTTTTGAGCCAGTCATACTGCTGGTAAGAGGTCCTAGGAACATCTTCAATGCCGATGCTTAAAAGCAGGCGTTGGACTGCTCCTGAACAGTCAAGACCTCCGGCATCAGGGTCGTCCGAACCGAACTGGTAAGTGAGGCCCATCCTAGCCAATCGATGGGCCTCCTCACGAAGTCGTGCAAGAGTGCGGGGATCTTCTTTGCCTTCTTTTTCTCTAAAGGTTCCAACTTGATTAAAATTCGAACCAACGGCAGCCGCAGGCTTTGGTGCCGAGGGGCGCTCATTGATGTTTTCCGATACTGGAGGAGTATTAACGTTCGGGGCATTGCCTGATGGTAAGGATGACCCCTCTTGAGCGGGAAATGGCGGAGGAATTTGGACAGTGAAGACGCGTGAATGATGCGCGACGCTCCCAGGAACAGTTTTCTTGATTGGGACGACCGTGCGGAAAGATCTCTCTCCAGGAGATTGGGGAGCGCTCTCCGCTTCAGATGAGTTCATGCAGAGACCTAAAATTGAGAGGAAGGCAGCGAAACCTGTCGTTCGAATAGCGCGCATTCGTTAAGATTAATATAAATTTAAGAAATGCTAATAAAAAAATCGAAAAACCACCGCTTTTTAGCCGTTTGGGGCTGAGTGATGAATGATCTGGGGTGCCAATTAAGAGTTACCCAAGTGGTTCTTGGTAATCGCAAGGCATTCGGACGCTTATTCGAAGCGAAAGCAGACCACGCTTTTCGACGTTCGAATGAAAAGATCCTGACCAACAAATGCGGGTGAAGTGCAGTGAAGAGCGCCTATCTTCGCCTTTCCTAGTGGCTCATAGGAAAGTGGTGTTGCTTTGATCAATGATGCCAGCCCTCCTTTGTTCTCAAAGACCAGAAGTTTCCCATCAGCAAGCAGCGGCGAAGAGATTGCGGAAGAGGACTCTTTATCCCATAGAGTTTCGCCACTTTTCAGATTGACGCAAAGGTGGCGACTGCTTCCCAGATAATAAACGTGTCCATTGTGGATGATTGGTGTGGAGCCATAACGGCGGGCGAGAAAGTCAAGAGACCACAATTCCTCCGGGGTGGTTTCAGTAAGGTGGTAAGCGATCAGGTTCTTACCTTCGTGTTGACTGCTCACAACAAAAGTATCTCCGAATACGACGGGTGTTCCATCGCCTCCACCAGCGACTGACCAGAGTGTTGCCCCAGAGTAGGCGTTAATTCCGACAATGGTATTTTTGGAGTTTGCTATAATGATTCCCTCGCAAACTGCAGGCGAGGAGTTTGTGGAAGCCACGTCTTTATTAGTCCAGAGTTCCTCGCCCGATGCGGAATCGTAGGCGCTCAAAGGCGCCTGCTGTAGATAGACTTTTCCTTCGTGGTAAAGAGGCGAGGAGGCTGGCCCTTTCTTGCCTTTGAGTGGAGACTGCCAAACTTTCTCCCCGCTCACGGCATCGACACAATAGAGGTGTGTGCTGAGAGCTGCGAAAACCTTTCCTTCCGCTACTGCTGGAGTACTTGAAGAGGATCGGCCTGACGGGATGCCCTCAACGGAGAAGCGCCAGACTTCTTTTCCTGACTCAGCATCAAGGCACAGGATAACGTCATCAGCTACTTTTACTGTAGTCGGAACAGCTGCGATAATCTTGTTCTCAGTGATTGGATCAAATCCTTGAGCATTGACCCACTCTGTCATTTGAGTTTGGCTGGCGAATTCCTTAGGTGCTTCGAGGAGCCGATCGTAGATCGCCAGAGGCACCGCGGCCCGCCCCTGCTTGAACCGGCTCGATATCCAGTTCCCAAGAGCTAACTTTGTCTTAGGGTCAAGATTTTCGTCGACCCAGTTCTGAGACCATTCATCAAGAGCAGCACCACGGAGTCGGCGACTAAGATTCATCCGGTCGTTTTCCATCTTTTCACGGACTTCGGGCGAGAGTGATTTGGACGCGCGGTAACCAAGGGAAGAGAGAACGCTGCGATCGATACGTCGTTTTTCAGTGGGTTGATCACGATGCCATACCACTGACAGGTATACTTTTCGATCGGCGATTATAACGCTTCCGTGGCCGCCATAGTGGTCACTGGGAATCTCATCGGATTCCCAAAGCTTGGTTGGTAATTTTTCCTCTGTGAGTAGATCAGGAAGTTTTGCAGGATCTTTCGCAACACCGTTTCTTTCAGGCCCTCGCCATTGGGGCCAGTCCCCTAAAAGTGAGGCGGGGAGCCAAATAGTAAGGAGGAATATTCTGAAGGGGCAGGCTTTCATAGGGAAAGTGAACGTAGGTTGGAAGAATCTAGCCATGACTACGTTTGGAATCTTTGGCGTTATGATGTCTCCGGTGGAGCTACCTGTGTTATGGTATTTAGTTACTATAAGCAGGACCAACATCGTGAACGAGCAACCAAGAATTATTTACATCACCGCTGGAGCGGGTGGTATGTATTGCGGAAGCTGTATCAGGGATAATTCTCTGGCGGCGGGGCTTGGTGAATTAGGGTGGGACGTCACCCTGCTGCCACTTTATACTCCAATTCGAGTTGATGAGGAAAACCATTCCATTGACCAAGTCTTTTTTGGCGGACTGAATGTTTACCTGCAGCAGAAGATTCCTCTCTTTAGACATCTTCCTGCCGCGCTTGACCGATGGTTAAATAATCCGAAACTGATTCAACGGGTGGCTTCAAGAGCAGTGAATGTGAGGCCCTCTGAATTGGGTAAGATGACTCTGTCGATGGTGCGGGGGGAGCATGGCTATCAGTCGAAAGAAGTAAGACGACTAGTCGACTGGCTAAAGAGATATGCCAAGCCAGACCTTATTTGTCTGAGCAATCTGCTGGTTGGTGGCTGCATCCCTGCTTTAAAGCGAGAGCTTGGAATACCGGTTCTGGTAACTTTACAGGGGGACGATGTGTTTCTCGATGAGTTGGAAGAACCATGGCGTGAGCAGGTTCTAACCGAGATGAAAGTTCTTGCTGCCCAGGCTGACGGATTCATCACATTTTCATCATTTTATCAAGAGGTGATGGCAGAGTTATTGGAAATTAGAAAAGAGAAATTTGAGCTCACTCCTTTGGGCATCGATGTCAACGAGTTTAGACCCGTTCTTGAGGCGCGGCGAGCAAGGGAATCTTCACAGGTGATCGGTTTCTTTGCCCGACTCTCGCCGGAGAAGGGACTCCACCACTTAGTTGATGCATTTATTGCTCTCGCCAGACAAATGCCGGAAGCGCGACTCAAGATCGGAGGGTGGTTGGCTCCCAAGGATCGTAACTTTTATGAGGAGCAGGTGGAGAAGATCTGCAGGGCTGAACTAGCAGACCGTTTTGAGCGCGTCGAGGCTCCTGATGGAGAGGCTAAGATTGAGTTCTTTAAGAAGATAGATGTATTTTGTGTGCCAGCTCAATTCGTCGAACCGAAAGGGCTTTATCTTTTAGAAGCGATGGCCTGCGGTTTGCCTGTGGTGGCACCTAGTCAGGGTGCCTTGTCGGAAATGGTCAATAGCAGCCAAGGGGGATTACTTTTTGAGCATGGCAATTCGCGCTCTCTCACAGAGCGACTGCTTGAACTTCTGAATGATCCGCGGCTATGTCAGTCCATCGGTGAGAGTGGTCGGTCGTGGGCTGAAAAAGAAGGAGACAAAAAAGCTATGGCTCAGGCGACCGCGGAGGTGTTTCAGCGCCGTTTGGCTTGCTCGTAATACTGAGTGTCTTTGATGCAGTGTTTCAAGATTCTTTTCGGTAGCGAAAGGGCGTGATCCCCATGTGCTTCCTGAAATGTTGGGTAAAGGAGCTTTGATCACTGAAACCGAAATCCAGAGCAATATCGCTGATCGGAATGTCAGTGCTACGAAGCTCCACACAGGCAGCCTGAATTCTTGTCTTGATTAGGAAGGTTCTTGGGTTTGTTCCGAAGACTTCGCGAAAACGGCGATTGAACTGCCTCACGGACATCCCAGTTCGTTTTGCTAGATTCGTCATGCTGATCGGTTCTTGAAAATGTTCGCGGATATAACTAACAGCACGATCGAGTTGCAGATGAGGAGTCAAAGCTGACTTTCGGCCGGAATAGCTCTGGACAGTGCCCATGACTCCAATCACGCTATGATTTCTTCCGAAAACCGGAAATTTGTTAGTGAAGTACCAATCCGGTAGGCCTTGTCTATTAAAAAAAAGTTCAACAATCTTGAGCATCGGTTCGCCCGTCAGAACAATACGTTCATCATCCTGCCGGAATTTCCGAGCCAGTTCATCAGGGAAAAAGTCGAAATCATTTTTCCCGATGACATCGGTTTCAGAGTCGCAGCCGAGTCTTTTCCAGAAGGCGCGATTGGCAGAGACGATTTGAAAGTCCCGATTTTTCGCAAAAAAAGAGACGCCAGTCAGATGGTCGAAGAGCACCTCGAAGTGTGAATCTGGCGATAACTCCCTAAGGAAGGACTGTTTTAACTCTGTGGCCGAGTTTCCCATCATTTGCCTCGGAACCTACGATAGTGGCGGTCCAAACAAAACGAAATGATTGACGCCCATGCGCCAGAGTTTGGGCATCCACGCAGCGGGCGATCTTCGGCTCTACTTCAGGTTAGCCCAGCTTTGTGAGTAGTATTTGAAGATTGACTGGTGAGGCGCACCATCGTATTCGTCTTGCGCAATTCTTGTATCTAAAAAGTATATGGCTGATAACTCACAATTTTTCGCTGGACTCGACATTGGTGGCACGACGGTAAAAACGGTGTTGGTTGACGAAATGGGCGAAGTCGCCGGTGAGATGGTTGAAGTGCGCAGCCATGTTAGGGAAGGCTACGAATCAACCTTTTGCCAGCTGGAGAAAGCGCTCGACCAGCTTACGGGGAATATCGGTGTCGGGCGAGAGTCAGTTAAAGGAATTGGGATGGATGTTCCTGCTCCATCTTGCGATGGTGTGATTTGGGGAAAGGCTAACTTGGCAGATGACTGGGTAGGAACGAACGTTAGAGATCTTTTTTCAGAGAGGCTTGGTGGAGTTCCGATTTACATGACGAACGACGGTAATGCTGCAGCTCTCGGCGAATATGCAGTCCGCAAAAAACACCATGGAGCCCTCTTGCTTGCTGCTCCCGGCACTGGCCTTGGCGGAGGATTAGTCCTCCCCGGTGGGCGAGCCTACGAGGGTGCCAATGGTCTTGCGCTTGAAGTGGGGCATATCAGTGTTCCTCACCGAGAGGAGAATGACGAATTGCCAGATTGCTCCTGCGGGCTAAAAGGCTGCCTCGAGGCGTGGGTTTCTTTGGTGGCACTCCGTCGTCGCGTCGGCATTGAACTGGCCAAACCTGAAAACGCTTCTCACCCGCTCAATGACGGATCATCGCTTGAGGAGAAGGCCTTCCGATTGCGAGATTTCGCGCAGGAAGGTGACGCTCTCGCTATCAGCATATTCCGGCAGCAAGGGCAGATACTAGGCTACGGGATTGCAGATCTTGTGCGGGTTTTTGATCCTGGCCTGGTCGTGATTGGCGGTGGCCTTGCAGAGACGGATTTTCGGGATCAATATATGGAGTGGATTTTGGAAGGTTTTAGGGAACGCGCTTGGCCGATGTATCTTTCCAGTCCAGTTGACCCAGAACATTCGACGACCAGATTTGAGTGGGCTCGCGGCGGTGACTGGCCTGCCGCGCTTGGTGTTGCCTATTCTGCTCGCGAGATGTTTCGCCATTAGACTGAGCAGGTGGTTATCTAGGCGTTACGGGTAGACGAGTTCGGCTAGCGATGGTGAACTTCAAGGTCAGAAACGATGTAGCTCCCGTTGACCTCTTGGAAGTAGACACGCGCCCATCCGCCATTGAAATACAGGATCATTTTATCGTCGTAATATGGAATGTTTTCTGAATGCCGTCTGTACCAGTCGAGCTTGTTGACTGCCCTGGGGGAAGCGTATTGCAGAGCCATATTTCGGTCGAGACGTACGTATGCGGTAAGGAAACGGAGAGCAATGTCATGCTTGTTCAGCTGCTGCGATATTTCAACTGGTGAAACTATGCTGGGCGAGGTTGAGGAACTGGCTGAGGCGATGGAGTCGGTTGAAGATGACTCAATGCATGATACAAGCAGAAAGGCGGGCCCTGCCAAAGAAAGCAGGAGGATGAACTTAATGGAGATAAGTAATCTCATGATCCTGATGGCGGTGAGCGTTTTCAAGACTTCTTTTCCTTGGTGTAGGAAGACTGGCTTTCCAAGACGACTCTCCGCTTGAGGAGGCGGCAGACACCGATAGGGGAAAATCCCTCTCAGGGCTCGATCGAAGTTGGTATATACTTCTATCCTCCGGCCTTGAGTGCCACCTAGCGCATCTGGCGAAGAATCTTATCGACAGCCGACGAAGTCGTACCTTTCACATCATCCCAAGAGGAATAAGTGGTGGCCCCATTGATAACCTGAGGGGCCTGCCCGGGCATGTTGGTTTCGAGGTCTTCGATAGCGTCGTTAACCACATTGGTAGAACTCGAAGTGACAATCTCACCGTCTTGAATGATCGTTTCAGCCGCAGTGAGATCAACAGATGGAGATTTCTTTTTGGCAGCCTTCAATTTATTGATCGGAGTGATAAGGAATTTTGGACCCCGTTTTTCTTCTTTCGCAATCGTCTCACCTTCGACCTTGATCGTTTCGGTATCGACGACAACTGGCGCCAGAGAGGGTTTCGGGGAATTAGCCGTCGGAATTGGCGTGACTTCGCGAGATGATGACGCAGTCGCTGGTTGCGGCACAGTGGCAGTGCTGGGTTTATCTGAAGCTTCGGGTTGTGAAACTGTTACTCGTCCAACCGGGATAGTGGACGGAGTTGCTGATACTTCGGCACGTTTCTTTCCTCCAAACAACCCGAAGAATCCACTCTTTTTATCTCTAGCTTTTTTATTAGTCGCCTCGAGAAGTTCTTCAGGGAGTGACATGGGTTCGGTTATCTCAGAGACGGCCGGTGTTTCGTAGGCAACCGGTGTAGGTGCCTCCGAAGCCAATTCTATATTTTCACCGGTGACCTTAGACTTTTTCTTTTTTCCAAAAGAGAACAAACCTCTACCCTTCTTGATGGCCTCTCCCTCGATGGCGGTTTCGACTTTCTCACCATCTTCAATTACGTAGGAAACCTCGTCGACCTTCTTTGGCTTCCCGCCCTTGAAGATTTTAAACCCTGCGGGAATCTTGTTGGAAGGTTCGATCGCTTTTTCCGCTGGGGGAAGCGGGGCCTCTCCTTCGGAAGAGGTATTTGGAAACAACTCCGAGGATAGTTCGTTTTTGTCTCCTCGCTTGAAACCAAAAAGACCGACTTTCTCCACTTGAGCTTGGGAGGCTCCAGCGAAGTAGATTGACATGAGCAAACAGAGCGTAGTGATGACCTTCATTCTCGAAATAGTATAGCAGTTGCTCGCCAAGGTTCAAGGTGCTCCCTAACTCAGACTTAGCTGAAATGGGATGCTGTATAGAAGGCGCTTTTTAATGTTTTCCACATTCTTAATATCAGGTAAGAAGCGAAAGTCTCTCCACTCGGGTTTTTACCGCATGTATTGGAAGTGACAATTTTAACATGCCGCGCACCTGTGGGAGCGGTTGCCTTAACTCTATCATTCAAATTGCGTCGACTTGACGATGAGTTTCCGGATGGCAACTGGCCCGTGGTCACCTTGAATCATCAGGGGTGCCTTTGCGACCTCATCGCCCTCATGTCCACCGCGTGTTGGGCCTGTCACTTCAACATCTTCGTGAATGGTGACACCATTGTGGACCACACGAATAAATCGCGCGTTTTCGGTCTTTTTGCCTTTGGTATCAAATCGCGGTGCTCGAAACTGGACTTGAAATTTCTGCCATGCTCCGGGAGCAGCCGACGCGTTCGTGGCCGGAGCGGTCCCTTCAAAACCTTTTTCGTTGTTTGTGAGCTTGGAGTCGTCCCATCTTTGGTAAATCCCACCACAATCACCGGAAGAAAGGCTTTTGTCTGGCTTTCCGTAGCTATCGAGAATCTGAATCTCGTAACGATTCATGAAGTAGACACCGGAATTCGAGGCTTTGGGGATCATGAATTCGATTTCCAGATCCACATCGCCGTAATCCATGGCGCTGACAATGTTTTTGGGATTTTCCGTTGCTTTGTCGGTGTTATGGATCACCAGCTTGCCTGGTTTGTACCACTTCCACTTTTTCTCGCTGGCACTCCCTGCGATGGAGCCTGAAGTGACCCAGCCTTCGAAATTGGCCCAAGCTTTTTCAGAAGCCAGATTTACCGGTGTGTCGCCAGCCATAGAAAGATGAGCGATCAGCAGAGTCAGGAGGCAGAGGAGCAATTTCACAATCAGAATCGACCATGATTGGTGACTACTGTCAATCAGGCGTCCCTCTGTCGATATCGCACAATTGCGGAGACAAATTTGCTAAGAGCGCTCTTCCCAGTGCAACTGAACTTAGGCACGGCCAAGTTCAGTGTAGATCGCTGACATGGGCATGTCATGAGAATCTGGTATCAGATTAGTGCATTGGATTGAAAAACATATCCCGAAGATGCTGCGCTCCGTTTCGCTGAAAATGGCAGATTGGAGATAGCGGTCGTAGTGACCCTTGCCCCGGCCGACACGAGCAAGGTTGCCTGGGTCAAACCCGACTCCGGGAACGAGAATGAGATCGGGCTTCGAAGCTGATAGGAGAGGGCACCGTTCAGGGTCTGGTTCAAGGAATCCAAACGAACCTTCAATTAAATCGTCAGGCGATTGCACGTGGTGAAAAGAGATTCGAGCGTCTTTTCCAATTCTTGAAAAGCCCCAGATCTTGTTTTCATTATCACGAAAAAGTTGGGATAGGTCGGGCTCGCTAGGCATTGCGCAGTAGGTGAAAACGCATTTGGAGTCTCGAAACTGCTTCGTTTCCCCAATATGGCGGGCAATGGCGCAGGAATGAGTTTCCTTTTCCGCGGGGGAGAGAGAATTTATTTTTGAAAAGCAATCTCGTCTGACAGCACGCTTGTCCATTTGAAATTGTCACTCAGTAATCTATCAACTTATGGCTCTGGATTTTGACTGTTGGGTGGATCGGGATCCTTACTAGGGCAGGCCATGAGAATAGTTTTCACGGGATTTGCTGCCGGCGCAAATATCGAACTTCAAGGCGAACGAGGTCAGTGGTAGGTGGTGGATGGAGAACCCGTAGACTTCGAAGGGATTCAACCCGATACTGACGAAAAACAGAGGTTTAAAAAATATAACACGTTCATATTCAAATGAATAAAAGGTGTTGTTACCTAATTTCAAGTAGTAGAAAATTGGTGTTCTGATCCCAGGGCTTAGAAGAAAAGATCAGCGAGAGCTTCATCAGTGAGATCTTCTGGGTCGGCTACAGCAACGAGTTGCCCCAAGTAAGCAACTTCATCGAGTTCCGAAACGGGATCAAAAGTAAAAAAGTCAGATTCAATCGACGTTCCTTGGGTGATTTGTTGATTGATTACTCCATGTTCATCTTGAGGGAAAAAAGCGATGAGAGCGACTGCGGCCACTGCGGCCACTGTGGTGCTGAGCCACCGCCGCCTACTGAAGAAGGAGAGAAGGCTTTCGAAGATACCCGCTGGGGTGTCATTTATCAGCCGAACCGCTCTCACTACGTCGCGGGAGAAAAATGGACTTGGCTTTGGTCCCTTAGCGTGCTTCAGAAGCACCCAAACTGGATCATCTCTTTTCCCATCTTCCATCTCAAAGTGAAAAACCCCGCAAATCTGTGGGAGTTTCAAAAAAACAAAGATTACATCGGGGGGGCTTCGATGAAGCCTTCGAGTTGGCGAATTCTGGTGGGGTGACGCATTTTTCGCAATGCCTTTGCCTCGATTTGGCGGATGCGTTCACGGGTCACCTGAAATTGCTTGCCGACTTCCTCCAGGGTGCGGCTGTAGCCGTCGATGAGACCAAAACGCTGCTCTAATACTTCGCGCTCGCGCGGGGTGAGGGTGTCCAGGACGTCCTTGATTCGATCCTTAAGCATGGACATGGAAGTCATATCACTGGGATCCTCAGCTCCTTTGTCTTCGATGAAGTCTCCTAAGCTGGTCTCTTCGCTTTCACCAACAGGTGCCTGAAGGGAAATGGGTTGCTGGGCCATCTTGAGCACCGCTCGAACCCGTTCGACGGGAAGGTGAATCTCGTCGGCGATCTCGTCGGGAGTCGGCTCGCGCCCGTATTCCTGAACGAGCTGCTTTTGAACGCGCATGAGTTTGTTGATCGTTTCGATCATATGCACTGGAATCCGAATAGTCCGAGCTTGGTCAGCAATCGAACGTGTGATGGCTTGGCGAATCCACCACGTTGCATAGGTGGAAAATTTGTAACCGCGGCGATATTCGAACTTCTCGACGGCTTTCATCAAGCCCATGTTGCCCTCTTGGATCAAATCTAAAAAGGATAGCCCGCGGTTGGTGTATTTCTTGGCTATCGAAATCACGAGGCGAAGGTTAGCCTCAACCATTTCATCTTTGGCTTGGCGGGCTTCCTCGACGCGTTGACGAAGTGAGGCGGTGAAATCGTCGAATTGACCCTGATCCATCCAGACTTGCTTTTCAAACGCGGTGCGTGCCTTGGTTGCTTCTGTTTTGGCTTTTCGGTCTTTGGCCTTTTTGGCTTGTCGGGTAATGCTCTCCGATTGAGCCGCCCATTCCTCGGTGTGAGCAACAAGGTCTTCGGTTACTTTCTGTTTGAAGTAGAACCGATTGTAACCACGCGAGAGCGCCGATAGGGCTTTAGACCACGCCTCTTCAAGCTTCTTGGTCTTGGCTGGGGTCTTGGCTGTTCTGAGTTCGGAGTAGAGATCTGTCAACTCGTCCCTGAAATTTGAAACGAGGTCTCGAAGTTTGTTGAGGTTTTTGAGGTATCGGGCACGACTCTCGATCTTTTTATCTACAATGAGACGATCAAATCTTTCTTCACCTGATTCGAGACGGTCCGCCATATTAAGATAGGCGTCCGGGATGAAGCCAAACTGTGCCAAAATTTTGCGTATTTCGGTCTCTGCTTTCTCAATCCGTTTAGAGATTTCTACTTCTTGCTCTCGCGTCAGAAGGGGAACCTGCCCCATCTGTTTCAGATACATGCGAACCGGATCATCGAGGATGTCGAGACGGCCCTCTTTTTCGCTTGGCTTTTTAGCTGGAGCAGCGTCCTCTTCGTCATCCGAGCCGGCCTTAAGATTGTCGACCTCAGCAGAGTCGATGATCCGGAACTTCATTCCTCGCAGGCGCTCAATTAGCTCCTCCATTAATTCGAGGTCGCTTTGAGTATCCGGAAGGGCCTCGTTGATATCGTCAAAAGTGAGATATTCCTGCTCTTTTGCGAGACGAATGAGGTCGCGGACGATCGGCTGGAATTCAGGCGAATCGAGAGGGCTTTGAGCGGGTTTGACCGCTTGAGACGGGTTTTTGGCGCCCTTTTCTGAAGCCGCTTTCTTCGCCTTAGCGACCTTCTTAGGCGGTGTGGTCTTCTTCGCCGTCGCCTTCACGCTTTTTTTCTTAGGGGCGGGCTTAGTTTTAGCCGCCGTCCTAGTGCTGGAACGAGTTGCAGCAGGCTTGGCAGTCTTGGTAGGCGGCTTTTGCTTTGTTTTCTTTTCGGCTGCCATACTTAGAGACTCTCTGGAGGAAGGAAATAAAAGGGAAGGCGCCCCGCCGAATTGGGGCCGTTAACAGTCGTTTAGTTGTCCGCGTAGGTCAAGGAGTTGTTTGCCAAGCCTCTCCAACTCTGATGATGGTATGTTGTGGCTCCCCATTTGGGCCTTTGTCCTAGCTATCTGATTCTGTATACTTTGGCGATTTAGTGCCCTCAGGCAGTCTTGTGCCAGGTCGGTGTTTATCGTTGCGCTGTCCTCGTTCATAATCCCATTCAGGCACTGCTGGTCCTGAGGTGGTAGCGTGGCAATAAAGGCGTTAACGCTGGCGTGATTATCTGGGTCCATATTGGCTCGCCAGATAGTGGTTAGCAATTCCGTCTCTGCGATATTGTCAAAAAAAATAGGAATAGGGGAGGCTGCGATAGAATTCCGGGTTTGAGTGTCGCTCAGTAAGGCCTTGCATAGGAGCCGAATGGTCCGGTTGTTGATGACGGTTGGTGCAACAGGAGTTGCTAAAGCTGAGCCGGGTGCCAAATTTTGACGTTGATCGGGATTCGGGCCACGCTGGTGTTTCGTGGACTCGCGGCGTTGCCTACTCCTTTCGAGGCGCTCCTGGTTTGCGACAGCGTCACGAACTTGTTTGCGGATTTCTTCCTCACCCACCCCTAGTCGAACGGTTACCCGACTGATAAGAGAATCCTGAAGCATCTTATCCTCGACTAATGAAATATCTTCGGCGAGATCTTTAGCAAAATTGAGACGGTCCCGTAGCGTTCCGGAACTAAGTTGGGACCCTCGTCGATCAATCTGAAAGTCGAAAAACTCGGGAGGATGTTCCAAGATCTGTCGCAGGGAGTCAGGACCGTGTTTTTGAATTAAGGAATCCGGATCCTCACCCTGGGGTAGGAGTGCGAGCCTAACTAACATACCCGAAGGGGCGAGGATTCGAAACGCCTTCTTGGCAGCGTTTAGACCAGCTGTATCAGAATCAAAACAGAGAATTGCTTCATCCGCGTTTCGTTTGAGCACACGGGCATGATCGGGAGTAAAAGCCGTCCCTAGCGGGGCAACCGCATTCTGAATCCCATTTTCGTAGGCTGCGATCAGATCGAGTTGTCCTTCAAAGATAATCACCTTTCCTTCGCGGACGATGGGGCGCTTGGTCTTATCGAAGCCGAAAAAGACTTTCCCCTTATTGAAGAGGGTTGTTTCAGGTGTGTTCACATATTTGCCCCCGCTCTGATCCGGGAGAACATGACGTCCGCTGAAGGCAATCGGCTCGCCCATCTCGTTGTTAACCGGAAACATGAGGCGGTCCCGAAAAAAAGAGTAAGCGCCGCGGTTGGGGTTATTTTCGTCGCGCCACTTGGCGAGCCCTCCTTCAACGAGTTGTTGCATCGAGAAGCCTTCGTCGCGAGCCCAGTCGAAGAACATGCGTTGATCTCCGGGTGCGTATCCGAATTTCCAGCTTCGGGAGGTATCCATCCCAAGTCCTCGCGATTTTAGATAGTCACGTCCGGGTTGAGCAATTGGGTGTTTGAAAAGAATGCGATGAAACCAGTCTGCTGCAGCTTTCTGGAGTCGCATGACTTCCCGGCGTCCTTTCATCTTGGCCTCGTACTGCGCATCGTAGGCCTCCTCCTGGATCATGATTCCTGCGCGGTCGGCAAGGCGCTTGGCTGCCTCAGGAAAAGACAGGTTTTCATACATCATGATGAACTTGATGGCGTCACCCCCGGCGCCGCATCCGAAGCAGTGAAATATCTGGCGAGTCGGATTGACGTTGAAGCTAGGGGTCTTTTCGTTGTGAAACGGACAAACCGCGACTCGGTTCACGCCGGCCCTCTTAAGAGGGAAATAGCCTTCGATCAACTCGACGATATCAGTCTCGTCTAGGATCTTCTGGATCGTTTCCTGGGAAATGATTGGCATCTGACGGCTACAAATAAATCAACAAGGTTAGGTCAGATACTTAAACCTTTTGAGTCGGAGAGGCAACGATTCCTGAGAGGTGTTTCAGGATTTGTGACTACTAGTGATCCGGATCTTACACCGTAAGATCGTCGCCATAGGCATATTCTCGATCCTTGAGAACACCTGGTTCGGGCTTCGGATAATGGCCGTCAGCGTCGGGCATCAGAGGCGATTTACCATCGAGAGTGAGGTCCTTTATCTCGGGAGCCATAGGATTTGGCTGGTTGAGCATCTGGTCATAAGTGATGACCTGTCCGGTATGTGCAGCCATGCGACCCATTGAGGTGGTCACGCTGGCAGCGATGCCGCGCTCGACTTCGTTATGTTCCTTGTTTTCACGGATGGCTTCTAGAAGCACTTCCCATTCGATGTCGTAAGGATTGCCTTCAAGGTTGACCCCGCGAGGTCCCGTTGGGAATGCCCATAGAAGATTGTCAGGCTTACCGCGCCAGTTACTGTCGATATTTTGGTCTTTGTAAAGGCGGGAGCGCGCCGGGACATGGCCGGCTGAAGAAATGACAGCTGAGCCCTTGGTGCCGTGTGCGTAGGCGGCAAACTCCTGATTGCAACCGGGCATGTTTCGACCTTCAAAGATGGCCTTGGCCCCGTCAGCAAATGTATACTCGACACCGTAGCTGTCGAAGTTCTGGTCAACGGCTTCAAGGTGCTCACCATTGCGTTCGATGGTTTTAAAGTGGCGGCCTCCAACGGCTTTCGCTTCAATAGGGAAGGCATTCTTAATCATGCACATTTCATCAATGCCATGAATATTGAAGTCGCTGAATGAACCGCCACTAAGCCAGAGGAAGCTATGAAAGTTCTTGATTTGATACATGAGCTCGCTCATGCCCGTATCGTTTTTTGGTGTGAAGCAGGAGCCAATTGCCCCCTGCATCCGGTATGAGCGCAGAAAGGTAATGTCGCCGATTTCGCCATCATCGATTCGCTTCTTTAGTTCATTTCGCGATTTGCAGTGGCGGCACATCAGTCCGATGCCTACCTTGAGTCCTTTAGCCTTAGCCTTCTCATTTATCTGTAAAATTTTTCGAGAAGCATAGCCGTCAGCGGTGACAGGTTTTTCCATAAAAACGTGGAGTCCGCGATCAACGGCGTATTCAAACATCGGCCACCGAAAAGCGCACGGGGTTGTTAGAATCGCAATATCACCGGGATTCATGGCATCCATGGCCTTGCGGTATCCATCAAAGCCGATGAATTGACGCTCTTGAGGGACTTCGATATGCTCGCTCAAAACGGGATCCTTCATTAAGACCTCATGGGAGCGATTGAGGTTCTCATCGAATACGTCGGCCATAGCGAAAAGCTTTACAGGACCTAAAGTGCCCGAGACAGAAAGAGCGTTCTTAACGGCTCCGGTTCCTCGGCCACCACAGCCAATAAGAGCGAGTTTCACTTCCTCGTTGGCCTGGGCGTGCACGTGAGGAATAGCTACACCAGTGAGAGCGGACGCTCCCGCGACGGTTTTGACAGCAGAGCGGCGAGTGACGGTCTTTTGAAAATCTGGCATCAAGAACGATTGAATCCAAAGGTTAATCTCGTCAACGCAGGAAAAAGCGTAAATGCGCGGTCTAGTGATTTTTTTAGGGGTTTGAATAGTTATTTCATGTGTGGGGTCCTTGAAGGGTCGAGGGCGGTGTTCGACGGCTTGTTACGTTGCGAAAGGCATGCGGAAAAGGGATTCATTATCCGAAAAGTAGAGGTATAACTATGCTAGTTCGATGGATATTCTGTTAGGCATACCTCCTGCTCCTAAATTATTGATTGGCGTTGCGTGTTGTCTTTGCGCCACGAGCCTCGTCGTCGAGGCAGAGGAAGTTCTAGGGCCTGATGCTCGCTGGGTGCGTGTTTACGGATGGGTTCAGATTGGCGAGAAGTTGGCCGAGGCGGATCAATGGCCTCTAGCCCTTGGTAGCTACCTTGAAGCAGAATTTCAGCTCAAAATCCTGATGAGAAGTGCACCCAACTTCGAACCAGAAATGGTTAATTACCGTTTCGACTGGCTCAAGAACGAGATTCCTCGAGTTAAGAAGAAGCTCGTCGGTAACGAGCATGATATCATGGCGAAATACCTCGATTTTATTTCTTCATTCGAGCAAGGACAGTCGGAAAGATTTAACAATCAGTTCGAGAAGGCACTCAGCACTCTCAATTATACCAAGGTTCTTCTTGATGAACTAATCGCGGAGCGCCCCGCAGAATTCAAAATGGCAATGACGTCGCAGCACGATTTGTTGCTCGACAGTATTGACTGGCTTAACTCTCAGTTAAATCACAGAGCAACTTTGGTGACACCTTCGGTCATTAATGATCAATCCTATCTCGGTAGTACCCGATTCGTTAATGAAGACGATCTTCCGGCAGGAGTTCCTCCTTTGACAATATCAGGAGACCTCTTCCCCTCAACTCTGGCCAATACGGCGGCACTAAGCTTTGAGAAAAAGTCCGGGGCGGCCTCCGCCATTCAGCCAGGAGGGGAAGAGGTTATTTCTCCGTTTCGAGAAAATGAGCTCTCCGACGTTCCAATGAGCTGCAAGGAGGTCCAACTTCCCTGTGCGGGTGAGTGAGCCTAGTAGTCGCGGAAGGGCCCTCTTGGTTCAGCTGCTTCCATCTCTGCCATCCACTGGTTAAAAGCTTCTTTGAGTTCAGTGAGCTTGTCAGGGCGGGTTTTTGAGAGGTCCTGTGATTCGCTGATGTCTTCCCTCAGATTGAATAACCCACCCTGGCCGTTCCCCATGTCGACCCATTTCCAGTCTCCAACGCGAGCGCCGAGCAGATTGCGGCGTTTCCAAAACATGCGATCTCTGGGGGAGTCCATCTCACCGCGCAGGGTGGGCCACCAGTTGTAACCGTCAAAGATGATGTCGGTTGGCAAAGCCTTGCCTGTAACATCAGCTAAACTCGGAACTAATTCGAGGCTGGTGAGGAAAGCATTGTTGACCGCTCCAGCAGGGACCTCCCCAGCAATCCAGCGCACGAGGCATTGAACCCGCAGACCGCCATCCCAGGTCGTTCCTTTCCTGCCTTTGAGGGGATAGTTGTTAGCGCCGCCCGATCCGCCGTTGTCACTGAAGAAGATCACGATCGTGTTGTCGGCAATGCCTCTTTGGTCAAGAACGTCCAGCATTCTTCCGATAGACTCATCCATGCAGGTGATGGCTGCGCGGTAGTCGCGCTCTCTCGCTTTCGGAGTCACTACTTTAGTTGGGCCGTAAAATCTAGAGCGTTCGTGATACTTGTAGTTGTCGATATCGCGGTATTCTTCAGCCACTTGCGGATAGAGGTTCTGGTATTTCTTCGGAGCCTGAACGCTGGTGCGAATGTGGGGTTCGAGTGCTGACGAATTGTGTGGGGCATTGAATGGCACATAGAGAAAGAATGGTTTCTTTCCAGCGTATTCTTTGAGGAATTTTAGAGCCTCCCTTTCAAACAGGTAGGTACAGTAGGTGCCTTTGTCTTCCTGGGTGGGTTCGAGGTTGCGATACATGCTTGGAACTCCGTATCGCTCATGAGTGTAGTAGTCGACCCCGGTGTTGACGATACCATAGAATTCATCGAAGCCGCGCGAAGTGGGGAGAAAGCGCTTGTGCATGCCTAGGTCCCACTTGCCATAGATCGCGCTGATGAAGTTGTCTGGAAGAAGCTGGGGAATAATTTTCTCGCGGAGGTCCATGCCACCTATTCTCTCCCACGAAACTTCGTAGGCTGATGGTTCGTATTCGTGACCGTAATCTGGCGCCTCATTTCGGATCATGTCGTAGATTCCATTTCGTTGAGGATAGCGACCGGTAAGCAGCCCGGAGCGGCTCGGGGTACAGGCAGGCCACGTGACGTAGAAATTAGTGAGTCTAGTTCCTTCTGAAGCGATCCGATCGAGATTCGGTGTGATGATCCCGTTTCCTAGAACTCCAAAATCGTTGTAACCCTGGTCATCAGACACGATGAGAAGGATGTTAGGAGATTCTTCTCTAGCCGGGGTAGAAATAGGAAGAGTCGCAGCGAGTATTCCTGAGATAAGCAGACGCATCAACAAAGTCATGGAAGGACGTTACTATTTGCCTGTCGGTTCGGTCACGGAGAGAGTTTCCGCGAACCAGTTAGTTCTGCAAAGTGGCATTAGGTGTGTCTAATGCAGGAAAGCTAGCTCCGCTGTCGAGCAAGATCAGGTTCCTGCATTTGGCTTAAGAATACCTTTTCGAGTTGGTTGGGTCGACGCGGGAAAAGGAGATGCCACAATTTGTGAGAGGTCACTCTTTCAAAGATTGCTGCGTTCGTTGGCAGTCTTTTGATCGACGAACACGAGGGGAAAAGCTAAATGAACACGAGATCGCTTCGTTTGCCAACCGGTGAGGTTGCCGCTCCTGAAAAGGCTGATCTTTTAATTAGCGAGTTCCTTGATAGCGTCAAGGTAGTTCGCTAGCGATTCGGTTGGTTGCAGTTGGTATGATTGCTCCAGCTGGACGACAGCTTCACTGTATTCGGAAGCCGCAACTAGAAGCTTCCCGTGAGCGAGGTGTGCTGCGGCCGCGTGCTCCGGAAGGTTAGCAGCTTGCTCGAGAAGCATCTCTGCCTCCTCGCGAAGTCCTGCGTCCTGTTTAAATTGGGCTAACATTATGATGGCATGCCCATCGAGTGGTTCTTTATCTAGCCAGTCGGCAACTAATTTTGCTCCTGCTTCAGGATCTCCCTTTTCTAGCTCAATGACCGCGCGATGACGATAGAGGCGAGATAGTATTTGAATGTCAGCTTCGTCAGAATTGATGAGTGATTGCGTCGCTTCAGAGGCTTGAATTGCCTCCACCAATGTAACTGCATTATCCCAGCTAGATACATTGATTAGTAATTCGAGCGCTTCAACTATTCGGGCGAGGAAAGGAGTGCTTTCGTTTTCAAGGGCTTCTACGTATCGCAGAACCGCCTCTTCCGGAAGATCGCTTTCAAGGTAAAGATGCCCTAGCATTACGGTGTCATTGCCACTGAGAGACCCGGTGCGGTGGGCTAATTCTAGGTTGCCGATTGCGTCGATCTTGTTTTCAAGAGTTAGGTAGGCGTCGGCTCCTAACCGCCAGAGGTAAAGTTGGCTAGGATCTTCAGAGAGGAGGTGCTGATAGATAGAAGCAGCCTCTGCGGATCGGCCCAGCGCGTCCAGTGTTTGAGCTTGGCCAAGTTTCCACTGCTGCTGATCGGGTTGAGTCAATGATGCGATTCGGTAGGCATCCAGAGCAGCTTGAAACTTTTCGTCCAGAGAATAGCAATATCCAAGCAGCCCGAAGGATAGTCCGTCGCGGGCGCCGAGTTCGATAGCTCGCACCAGGTGTTTGAGTGCCTCATCGAAACGCTCAAGCCTTACCAGAACGACGGCGAGGTTGCGATGGGCATCCCGGAAGTTAGGGAACTTCTCAATTGCGTTTTCAAAGCTTTCCTGTGCAGCTTCGTCGTCTCCACTCTCAAACTGGAGCGTCGCAAGAGAGAAGATCATAGCGGGGCTTTCTTGGAGAATCGAGGAATCTGCAAGAATCTGGATGGCACCATCGCGGTCACCGTCTGCCATTTTTTTAGCAGAGTCGTTGAGATAGCTTTCTTCGTCGTTTGTGATTCGAGGTTCGATTCGGCTGTCGATACCGAAGCTTCCCGTCACGATCCGCCTGAATTCAGCACTCTTCCAGAGGGGGTCGATAGGCAGAGGGTCTGCTGCTATTGTTGCTCGGCAAAAGAGCGTCGCCAGTAGAATAAATTTTAGGTATCGGATCATTAGGGGCGGAGGATTAGAGGCCACTTGAAAAGAGCGTTAACAGGACGTCCATCGAGTTGTGGGGGGGTAAAACGGGAGCCTGTGGCGAATCTTCGCGCCATTTCCGTAAAATCGGGATGAGTGCTGTCAATAACGCGACGGATGACGACCCTTCCTTGCGAGGTGATGAGGACCTCAAGAGTGACTTCGCCCTGAGTAACGCCGCGTGCGATCTGACTAGAGGGATAACGGACCCTTGGGCGAGTGATTAGTCTGGGTTGGGAATCAAGATCAGAAGCTGCAAAGGTCATGCTTTGACGCATATCCTCATTCTGTTTCGCGAAAGCGTTGGTGTTTAGCTGCAGATCGAGATTTCGATTAGGATTCGCGTTAATGGGTGGGGCCAGTGAATCGAAATCGATTTCGAGTTTGGGTAGATCGGGAACGATTTCGGGTGGAGGCGGTTCTTCAAGTTCAGAAGGGGGTGGGGGAGCAGGAAGAGCGACCGAAGGAGCTGTATTAATTCCTCTTAGTGAAAGTGTAGGGGCAGTGATATTCCGCGCTAGACGAGTGCCGGCAAGGAACGCCAGTAGGCCTATCGTGATGAGGAAAGCGAGGCCAACACGGATAATAAAACTAAAACGATTTGAGTTGGTGCTAGTCATTCACGGTTGAGACAAATACTTGCTGGGCCCCTCCCATTTTGGCTTCATCCAAAACTTGAACGGTTGACTCAGTAGGAGCCGCGCGATCGGCTTGTATGATTACGGGCATACTTTCTTGCAAGAGAAGGCGACTGACAGTTGGTCTAACACCATCAATGCCGATTTCTCGTCCCCCGTAAAAGACCTGGCCGCCCGGAGTGATTCCGATGAGGATACTGTTGCGCTCGAGATCTTGTTGAGTCGCCGCTTTGGGCTTATTAACCTCTACCCCTGTCTCCTCGACAAAAACTGTCGTCACGATGAAAAAGATTAGCAGGATAAAAACGACGTCAATGAGAGGCGAGATATTTATCTCACTCGTCGCGTCGGAGTTAGGCTCTCCAAATCGCTGGAACTTACGGGCCATCTTTAGAGCTTGTTGGTTCGCTGTAGAAGTTGAGATGACAGCCGTTGAAAGCTCATGGACAGGCTGTCATGGCGACTCTTGAGCAGCGCGCATACGATGAAGGCGGGAACCCCGATGATTAGTCCAGTTTGGGTTGTGATCAGCGCCTCGGAGATGCCTTGAGAAATAGTATCAATGGGGGTATTGGCAGAGGCGACTGACATACCACGAAAAGTCGTAAACATGCCGGAAACAGTTCCGAGAAGCCCAATCAATGGGGCTGCCCCAATGATAATGAAGGCAAAAGCGAAACGGCGCTCGGGGATGGAAAAGAGGCGTTGCTGGGTTTCTTGGAGGCGGCGAGGAAGGTCCTCGCAGGAATCTAGTTCTTTGTGGAGGCGTTTTTCGATACCCTCCGATCCTGGTCGATCCCGAAGTAGCTTGATCCATTCATTTGGTGGGATTAATGGAGCGTCGGGCAGGCTCATTGACTGCCAAAGCGAAACAAGAGAAAACGATATCCCAAAAGCCAGTGCGACGAGCGCAAAGAATACCCACCCGCCGTCGACGGCTAGGTTCTGTATCTCGGTCAGCAGTGGTTCGAACAGCATGTTGTTATTTTTCTTGGGGGGCGTGCTCCAAGCCGTTCAGAAACGCGAGGCTTGTCATTTCCATGGTAGACTTAATGCCCTTCACTTTTCTTGACAGAAGTGCGTGAAGAATAAGAGATGGAATCGCAACGATTAAACCGAACTCAGTGGTTACGAGGGCTTCGGATATACCTGAGGCCAGCGACTTGGCATCGCCAGTGCCGAAGATATTTATGAGGCGGAAGGTTTCTATCATTCCTGTCACAGTTCCAAGTAGGCCAAGTAGTGGAGCAGTCGCGGAGGCTATGGCAATAATCGGAAGACCTTTGCCGAGCGATGGCAGGGATTCGAGAAATTTCTCATAGAGCGATTCTTCAAGAGTATCACGAGAGATATCCGAGTCATCAGAATACAGTTCTATCCCGCGGGTAATGATGTTAGAGGCGGGATGCACGATCGCTTGATTGGATACGATAGCAGCATCCAAATTCCCCTGATTCAGAGCGTTGATAATATCCTGGACCAGTGAAGGTCGAAATTCGCGAATGCCCATGAGTTGAACCCATTTTAACAAGGCGGCGAGGAAAGAGAGCGAAGCAAGAATGAGAATTGGATAAATCCAGAATCCGCCTTGTCGGATGTGTTGGATAAAACCTTCTTCTGATCCGCTTAAGGCGACAGCAGTTCCAAGTGTTGGGTCCAGAGCAGGGTCGGAAGGTTTACCTCGAAGTAGCAACTCGATGCGCATTGGATCCTCCGTTCCCTCGACGAGGCGAGGTCGCAGATCTGCGCTCTTGGAAACAAGACCTGAATCCTTGCCGTCTGAGGAACGAAACCATCGGACAGGGCCGGTATCAGCGAATTCCCCCTGAACAAGGATACCTTCAGTATTAATGGCTTCACCTTCAAATGCCCTAACTTTCCCCGCATGCCCTAACTGGTCGATCGTGTTTTCAACGAGGCGAAGGCGTGAATTAAGATCTGATTTGTCGAGTAAGTTGCGGTCGAGTTCGATTTGAGCAAGGCTTTGTGAGGCCTCATAATTCTTTCTAAAGTCTAATAGAAGTCCTTCGAGGTACATTCTTTCCTCGCGCCACAGCTTCAGTTCTTTTTCATTTTTTTCGAACTCCGCCTCGGCTGCCTCGCGGCTGACTCGCGCAATTTCAGCGAGGCGCTTGGCTTCCCGAAGGTCAGCCGCAATCTCATTAGTCTCCTTTGCTAGCGCCGGCTTGCTCCTCGAAATTTCATCACGCAGTGTCGCAAGTTCATCGAGGGCGGCGCGGAGATCCTGGCCGACCGAATCGGCCGCGGTGCGATACTTTTCTGCGTCCTCCTCCTGGGCAAAAGTGAGAAGGCAGGCAGAACATAGTGCCAAAATAATTAGTCGGGTTTGCATCACGGCTTAAGAGCGGTCCCGTTAGCAATGGGAAGTGAGATAAATGCAGGGGCTTCCTGGCGCGAAAGGATCGAGATCGCTCGGCGGACTGAAGGGGCCAGGGAGGTATCATCAATCCAGTCCCAGCCTTCGGTAGTTGGCAATCCGTAACCGGCGTAACGGTCCGACGGGTCGACAAACCAAGCTTGAGTCAGACCGAGATACAGGATCTCTATTTCACGCTCTTCTCCGTCAATTAGCCTGATATCAGCATCCATTGTGATTACCTTCTGGAAATCTTGGTAGGCCTGCATGATCAGCAGCACATCGCGAGCACGATGTTGCAGGGGCCGATCTGCTTGATCCTCTTCGAATCGAATAACCGCGTCTTGAATTTTTGCGCGAAGCGGGGGAGGGAAAAAGGGGATGTGCGGACGAAGCTTGTTTTCTAATTTAGTGATCTGGCCGGAGAGTTCTCGTCGCCACGCCTTGAGTTCAGCCTCTTCGGCAAGGTATGCCTCGCGTTGCTTGTCAATCGCTTTGACTCGGTCTCCTGCTGATTGGACAAAGTCTTCCAGATTTTCAATTTCGAGTTGGCGAAGCTCGTTCAAAAATTCGAGTGTTTTTTGCTGCTCCTGCCAGTCGGCGGATTCGCGGCTGATCAATTGTCGAGTTCGAACCCACTCTTTGAGGGCGGTCTGTGTTTCTGATGCCGCTGGCAAAGGCGTTTCAACAGATTGTTGCGAGAATGAAGTTACTGAGAGCGTCAGAATACTCAGCGAAATAGAGAGACTTTTCAGAGCCTGGTAATTGTATAATCGCGGCATTATGGATTGAGTTACTCGTGGTCAATGCGTTTATTTTACGCGAAAAGTCGAACAATATCTTTTCGATTTCTGATACCGCTCGACCGTTGGGAATTAATGATATCGTGTCTCAATAGCAAATGGTTTATTAGGGCAAAGTAGGGCTAGTATTCCTCACTAAGGGACGCTTGGAATCACTTACCAAAAATCTTCGATGAACAGAAGGTCGGCCAAGGAAATAACGACAAGGAGCCGTAATCGGCAGAGTAGATTGGGAGTAAATATGGGTCCTTGTGGCTGCGCCTTGGTTTCAATGTAGAATTAGCTCAATGGCCCCCACTAAAGCATAACGGAAGCATTGAAAATCGACAGTCACTGAAATTGCCTTCAATGACAGGAGTTGGGGCTAAGTGGCCTTAGCCGTTACCCGAGAAAGGCTCTACCTTCGACCACTGACCGACTGGGAGATCACCTAGCTTATATGGTCCAATACTTTCCCGATGCAGCGAGGTCAATCGAATGCCGTCGAGGCGGTGGAACATGCGCTTGATCTGGTGCCAGCGACCCTCTTTCAAACTGACGCGAGCCCGGGTTGGGGCCAGGATCTCGAGCGTCGCTGGGCGGGTCGTGATGTCTTCGCTGGTGAAGTGGAATCCGTCGTGAAATTGCTCAACCGCTTCCTTGGGAATGGCACGATCGGTTTCGACGAGGTAAACCTTGTCGACCTTTTGATCGGGCTGAGTGAGAGCTTCAGTCCATGATGAGTCGTTGGAAAGAAGCACAAGCCCGGAAGAGGAGCGGTCGAGTCTACCGGCGAGGTGGAGTGTGTTCTTGTCAGGATGCTCAATGAAATCAAGGACGGTTTGGTGTTCTTTGTCTGTTGTTGCGCTAACGACGCCTACGGGTTTGTGCAGTTTTATGTAGAGGCGTTGAAGAGGGGGCTGGATGGGTGTGTCTTCGCTGCTGATTTTATCGAACCGTGAAATTTGGGTTTTGAGATCGCGACAGGGGGCATCGTTTACTGAAAACTCGCCGTCGGCGATGCGAGTGCGCGCGTTCCTTTCGCTGATTTGAAGCCGTTTGGCGATGAAGTGATCGAATCTCAAAGCGCGATACCATACACGAAAAAAGGCGGCCCGTTGCCAGACCGCCTTCTTCGAATTGTTGCGTCAATCTGACGTCTGCTGAGACAGGAATTACTTCTTGTCCTCAAGCGCGGCCTGAGCAGCAGCAAGTTTCGCGATCGGGATGCGGAATGGGCTACAGCTGACGTAGTTGAGACCAGTGCGGTGGCAGAACTTGACGGACTCAGGATCACCACCGTGCTCACCACAGATACCTACCTTGAGGTTCTTCTTGGTGGAACGGCCCTTCTCAACACCGATTTCGACGAGCTGGCCGACACCGGTTTGATCGAGCTGAGCGAACGGGTTGTTGTTCACCACCTCGGCGTCCTGGTAAGCAGGAAGGAAGGAGCTGGAGTCGTCACGGCTGAGGCCGAGGCCGGTCTGAGTGAGGTCGTTGGTGCCGAAGCTGAAGAACTGAGCGTGCTCAGCAACTTCATTCGCAGTGAGAGCGGCACGCGGGATCTCAATCATGGTGCCAACCTGATACTTGAGCTGGCTTGCCTTGAGACCGTGCTTTTTGCGAACCTCTGTAGCGGCTTCGTCGATGACGGCTTTCTGAAGCTCAAGCTCTTTGGCGTAGGCCACGAGAGGAACCATGATCTCAGGAAGCACCTTGATGAACTTGCCACCTTTCTTCTTCTTGGACACTTCAACAGCGGCCTCGAGGATAGCAGTCGCCTGCATCTTGGTAATCTCGGGGTAAACGATACCGAGACGGCAACCACGGTGACCCAGCATGGGGTTCTCTTCGTGGAGCTCGCTGATGCGGCGATTGATGAAAGCAGGAGTCACCTTGAGTTTCTTGGCCAGATCTTTGATCTGAGCAGAAGTCATGGTGCCGATGAACTCGTGAAGAGGTGGGTCCAGGAGACGGATGGTCGCAGGACGGCCCTCGAGAGCTTCGAAGATTCCAACGAAGTCTTTCTTCTGGTAAGGAAGAAGCTTCTTGAGTGCCTTGGCGCGCCCGGCGTCATCTTCAGCAAGGATCATCTGACGTACGGCGTCGATGCGGTTGCCCTCGAAGAACATGTGCTCAGTACGGGTGAGGCCGATGCCCTCAGCACCGAATGCGATGGCGTTCTTCACCTGGCCGGGAGTATCGGAGTTGGTGCGGACACCAAGCTTACGATGCTTGTCAGCCCAGGTCATGAGCTGCTCGAACTTCTTGTAAGTCGCGCTGCGCTTAGCGGCGGCTTTGTTCTCGATGAGGCCCTGAATCACCTGAGAAGGGGCGGTCTTGAGTTCACCAGCGTAGATGTTTCCAACAAATCCGTTAAGAGAAAGGAAATCACCTTCTTTGAGAGTCACTCCGTGTCCGGAGAGGGTTTTCTTCTTGTAGTCAACGGTCATGTCGTGAGCACCACAGACGCAGATCTTACCCATCTGGCGTGCAACCAGAGCAGCATGTGACGAAGCACCACCACGTGTCGTGAGGATACCCTCAGCAGCGATCATACCGCGAAGGTCTTCCGGAGAAGTTTCCTGACGAGTGAGGATGACTTTCTGACCCTTGGCAGCAGCAGCTACGGCAGCGTCAGCAGTGAAGTAAATCTGGCCGCAAGCCGCACCAGGACCGGCAGGAAGACCAGTTCCAACGAGCTTGGCCTTCTTCTCACCGACGGAGTCGAAGATAGGAGCAAGGAGGTGGCTCAAGTCTTCAGCAGGAATGCGCTTAAGAGCGGTTTCCTTAGTGATGAGCTTCTCGTTGACCATGTCGACGGCGATGTTCACAGCGGCGAAACCGGTGCGCTTACCGTTACGGGTTTGAAGCATCCAGAGCTTACCTTTCTCGATGGTGAACTCGATGTCCTGAACGTCCTTGAAGTGCTTCTCGAGGGTGAGGCGAATCTTGAGCAACTCTTTGTAAGAGCTTGGGAGGTCCTTAGCCATCTGCTTGACCTGCTTAGGCGTACGAACCCCAGCCACGACGTCTTCGCCCTGGGCGTCGACGAGATATTCACCGTAGAAGACGTTCTCACCGGTGGCGGGGTCACGAGTGAAAGCAACACCAGTTCCGGAGGTCTTGCCGGTGTTACCGAAGACCATGGCCTGGACGTTTACAGCGGTGCCCCACTCAGCAGGGATGCCATACTTCTGGCGGTAAACCTTGGCGCGATCGTTCTGCCAGGAGGAGAACACAGCGTTCACGGAACCCTGGAGCTGAGCCATGGGATCCTGTGGGAAGTCTTTACCGGTGCGCTTCTTGATGAGCGCTTTGAACTGAGCAACGATGTCCTTGAGAGCCTTAACGGAAAGCTCGGAGTCGTCGTTCACTTTCTCCTTGGCCTTTGCCTTGTCGAGAATGGTCTCGAAAGGATCGTGGTGCTCGCTGGAGAGCTGGTGCACGCCCATCACGACTTCACCATACATCTGAAGGAAGCGGCGGTAGCTGTCATAAGCGAAAGCTTCGTTGTTTGCCTTTTTGGCAAGTGCTTCAACCACTTCGTCGTTGATACCAAGGTTGAGGATGGTGTCCATCATACCGGGCATGGACTCGCGAGCACCGGAGCGGACGGAGAGAAGAAGAGGATTCTCGAGATCACCGAACTTGGCACCCATAACCTTCTCGGTCTTCTTGATGTTGAGCTCGATCTGGCGCTGAAGATCAGAAGGCCACTTGCGACCGTTGTCGTAGTAGTGGGTGCAGACCTCAGTGGTGATTGTGAAACCGGCAGGCACTGGAAGACCGATGAGGGCCATTTCAGCGAGGTTTGCACCTTTACCGCCGAGCAGCGCCTTTTGGTTACCGTTGCCGTCTGCTTTCTTGCCACCGAAAAAGTAGACTAATTTGGGAGCACGTGCAGGTGCCTTCTTTGCCGCCTTTTTTGGGGTCGCTTTTTTTGCTGTTTTCTTCTTCGCCATAGCTGAATCGATGTTCCTTGGTTATTTGTGGGAGAGGGATACGGTGCTTATTGTGCTCAGGCGCTAGTGGTTGACGACCAGGACGGTGGGTTTGCAGCAGGGATTGCGCTACTCAGGCACCCCAGCGCGGAGGCGGCGGAATGTAATCGCGTCAAAAGAACTGTCAACCGCAGTTAATCAGAGGCCCGAAGGCTTTATTTCATCAAAATTGAACCTAAGTCTGAGATCTGAAAAGTGGGCACAAAAATAACATGTCGAAAATGTCACAGCGAAATCGCCGGATCAGTGCGACTCAATGCGCCTTCCTTTGGGCTGGCCGATCTCTTCCAACGTTTTGGTAAACCAGGTTTCGTTGATATCGAAAGGCTTGCCACCCTTGATCCGCGGAAATGCGATGGTGCTCATCGTTCCCCCATTTTCTTCATCCAATCCGGCAACGCCGCTCTCGCCGCGCATAGCAGACTCGGCCGCATGGGAGGCGCTTCGTTTGATCAACTCAAGGTCTTCACTATTGGGGGCGGCGCTGCGCGCAAAGTAACCACTTTTTTGGACGAGGACTTTTTCGGCACCAAGTTTGTCTTTAAGCTTTGAAGAAAACCATTTGCCCACGTTGACGTCGTCGAGGCGGTAGTGGCCAAAGGCATCCTTGGCCGGTTCCTTCCCGTCGGCCTTTAATTCCGCAATGATGTTGTCGAGACCGGCGCCCTCACTTAGGAAAATATTAACACTATCATGCTCATTCATCTTTTCGTTCAGGCGTTCGATCTCATCTTCTAGCGTGATCTCCATTTCTGGGACCCAGATAGCGTCGACGTCCCAGCGAAACTGAGTAAGAAGAGCTTCGGGCATCCAGTCGTAGTTGCGTAGGCTCTCGTGATAAAGGTGACCCGCACGTCCGGTGAGCCAACCGCAGTGCCGTCCCATCACTTCGTGAATGATGAGTTGACGCTTGCTGGTCGTGTTCTCATTAGCAATATTGCGGAAAAAACGTGCGCTGTTGTCTGCTGCAGTTGCTGCCCCAAGCGTTTGCTTGATGGGGTAGACATCGTTATCGATCGTCTTGGGCATCCCAACCACCGTAAGTGGGTAGTCGTTTTCCATGAGGAAGGCTGCGAGGTCGGCAGCGGTTGTGTTTGTATCGTCGCCGCCGATGGTATGAAGAACATCAACTTTGTCCGCGACGAGTCGATCAGCAGCGACCTTGAGCGGATCTTCGCCGGGCTTAACCAATCCGCGGTTTTCGCAGTCAGTCACGTTGGTCAGCTTGACGCGACTGTTGCCGATAGGGCTCCCGCCAAAGCTGTAAAAAACGGCGGCGCGTTGGCGGACTGCCTGAGGAAAATCATAGGAGTTTCCCAGTAAAAGTCCCTGATAGCCGTTGAGGTAGCCCATCAGGTCAGCTTCGGGAGCGATCTCGTTGTAGTGCTCGATCAAGCCTCCGATGGATGCTGAGAGACAAGGGGCGATACCTCCGGCGGTCAGAAATGCGATTCTCATAGAATGTGGGTCTGAAATTAGTGGGCTATAGCGGCGCATGTTCCGCCTAAACGAGGCGATGTCAAGAAAGGGACCTTGGTGGACTTTTTACCATCTAAATAGTGAGGATAAATAAAATATTGATTTTTATGGAATTTCTAATAAAATCGATAAAATTAGTATTTCCCGATGATTCGTATCCCACAATCTGGCAGAGGCTCAGCCAACCATTCTCCTGCTGCTGATCTGAGTTCACAGGGTGGCGAGGTTGTCCATGAGCCGAAAACGGATCGACTGGAAATTAGAATGGATTTGCTTGAGTCGAAGTTAGCCAGCCATGCCGATGATCTCAAAGAAACGGTGACTGAGAGAGTCGACCAGATCGAGAGCCGGTTTTGTCGTGCTATGCGCTCCCTAAGCGGCAAGGATGGCGAGGGCGAAGTAATGGAAAATGTGATCGAGTTTGCCGCCGAGCATGTGGGAATGCACCATTTGCCCACCACAGCCGCTCTGGAGGCACTGCACGACCTTAATTTGACCCTTCAGCTTACGAAAGAGCATCTAGATGCCCTTGGAGGCAGCGTTTCTCGTATGCGTGATGCCGTTAGCAAGGCAAGTTGATGTTTGATCAGGAAAGAAGGGCAGGACTTCATCTAACGAGAGGCAGGGGTGTAGCTTACCAATGATTGGGTAAAGGCAGAGTTTCGTTACGACCGTAGAAGTTTGAGCTGGGGATCTGTTGCATTTAGTTAAACTAGATGGAGAAAAAAATATTACAAAATGTTGGTGAAGAGGGAATTACAAAACTTGTAACAGCCTTCTACAAGAGGGTGCGTGAAGATGACCTACTGGCCCCCATGTATCCAGCGCATGATTGGCGTGGCGCAGAATCAAGGCTCCGGGATTTTCTCTTATTTCGCTTTGGCATGAGCGAGCAATACGTCAAGGAGCGAGGGCATCCAAGGCTTCGCATGCGTCATCTGCCATTTTCGATCGGCTCAACGGAGAGCCAACGCTGGCAGCAGCTGATGGGCGAGGCCATGGATGAGATTGAGATCGATAGTGAGGCGAAGGAGTTGCTGGGCGCGTTTTTTGCCCAGGTCGCCGACTTCATGCGCAATCGGCCAGATTGACAAAGCATTGGGCTGCGGGACGTTGGCGGTGCAATGTTTCTGCCTATGTTTCGTCGTGCCGTCCTTCTGATTCTTACTTCCGCAAGCGCAGCTCATGGTCTCGCTGCTAAGCCCATTGAAGTTCAGGTCTCAAATTATCCGCTCTTTTACTTCGCCGGCCGGATTGCTACCGATTCTTTTAAAATCGAGTTCCGTACACCCGAAGGAATCGATCCAGCCTTCTGGGAGCCAACAGACGATGATCTCAAAGCCTTTCAGGGAGCCGATGTAATTTTGTTGAACGGAGCAACTTTTGAGAAGTGGATTAAAACGGTGACCTTGCCGAGAACATCGATAACGGACACTTCGAAAGGGTTCTCTGACAAACATCTCAAATCGGGAGAAGAGGTTCATCGGCACGGGAGCGGTGTCGCTCATTCACATGGGGGAACGGCAATGGTCACATGGTTGGATATGTCTTTGGCAGCTGAGCAGGCTGAAACGATTGCGGAGCGATTTGTCGAAGAGGTTCCAGCAGATAAGGGTGCCATTCATGCCAATCTTGAAAAACTGAAGGAAGATCTTTTCGATTTGGACAACCGTTTCAAAGCGGTTGGAAAGGCGTGGAATAATCGAGAGGTTATCCTAGCCTCACACCCGGTATACCATTACATGGGCGAAGCTTATGGATTTGCGATTGAGGCCTTAGCGTGGGAGTCGGAGCAGGGCCTTAGCACTGCGGAACTGCGGGAAACCGAACGCTTGATCGCCAAGCATTCCTCCAAGTGGGTTATTTGTGAAGAGCAACTCAGCAAAGGAAACGAGTCAAAAATCAAGTCGCTCGGATTGAACCATCTAGTCTTAGCCCCCTGCAGCAACAAGATAGGAAGCTACGACTGGCTGGAGATCATGCGGAGGAACGTGAGTAACTTGGAACTGATTCTGGAGTAGCGACGGCTCTATACCCACGTCCATCGGTGCGGATCCGTGAAGGGGCCAACTCTTTTTGTTTACCTCAAGGGTTGGTTAAGAAGCATAAAAAAATCGTATTTTCTGAATGATAAGTTAGATTGGATTTGCGTTTGGCTTGGGATAAATTATAATTACCATAACGAAGCCTCTGTGCGTCTGACCTGAAACACCAGGCGCGCGTGACACGAAAACACAGACAGACTCTCTATGCTCCGAAGCCTTTTATGCTTCGGCGGGCTTGCACTCGCCGCGCTGGTCTCGCTTGCCGTCGGATTGCCAACGACAGGCAAGCTTGGGCACGGATACCATGACCCTCCACTTCCTTTCTGCAACAGTGCTTATCAGTGGGCATTTCGCTCAGATGCCATGATCGAAATAAACGAGGCTCGGCTCTCCCTAGGGGCTGGATCTGTCAGTTCGGATGACACTTTGCAGGACTTCCTGAACGATTTCGTCAAGGCTCAGCCAGATCCAACCTCGCTGGAATTGGAGGATGTTTTTAACGTGATTCAAGGGAAGTTCCCTGGAGCTCAGTATCTTGCTGCCAATCTGGTGACATCGACTAGTCGCGAATCTCTTCTTGCTGAGTTAGGGTGCTGGGAAGCGGCCACGAATTCTGAATTTGATACGGTTACCACATCGGTATTTCAGGTTGGGCGCGGGATCGGTGTATTGGGAGTGATGTGTCGTCGCATTCCTCAATTTTCCCTTCGTGAGGCGAATTTTAGGGGAGGGCGCTTCTTTAACAAGTGTCCTCATTGCGGGGAAGTTCATGCTCTTGAAATTCAGAAGGGGTCTCGGACCTTGATTTTGTCCTGCCCTTATTGTGAACTGCCATTTGAGGTCCTCGCGGTTGACACCGGTGGGCGCATTCGCCGCGCCACTGACTTCTTTGATGGCTTCTCGCTAAAGGAGAGTTTAGCGGCGGAGGACCAGCTTACTTCCGAGCAGCGAATCGTCGCGCTCTGGCGTCAGGTCGCAGAGCGATGCGAGTATCAGTTGGATCAAGACCATATTTCGGAGACTCGCGAAGTCTGGAAGAATCCCCGCGAAACATGGGAGGAAAAAGCTGGCGATTGCGAAGATACTTCGATTCTTCTCGCAGACGTCCTGATTTCGGCAGGTTTTGACGCCCGAGTCGCGATTGGCTGGAACGGTAATATCGGCCAGCACGCTTGGGTGGTGGTGCAAACGCCACGATGTCAGTACTTGATTGAATCAACGCTTCAAGGCGAAATCAACGTCGATAGTCTCGTGGAAGTGACTCAGGCCTCAGCCTTCTACCAACCTGAGCAACTTTTCGATCGCGATAAGGTTTACTTCACCACAGCCCGCTCCGACGCATTCGGTAACGACTACTTCTCACCCGAGCTCTGGCCCGCTATTCCAATGGAAGGAGCTACTGATGGACGAGCGCCCGAGGCCACACTGTCCCTGAGATAATAGTTCGTTAGCGGGGAGACCCCACCTCTCAGTTGACGGAACCTTGGTTGCTCATTACTGTCGCGCCATGAAATTACTGCGCTTTGGTCATGCTGGAGAGGAAAAACCCGGCCTACAGCTGGAGGATGGCAGTTGGATTGATGCGTCTGATTTTGGCATGGACTGGGACCATAAGTTCTTTGCTGATACCTCAAATCTTGAACGTTTGCGCGCTTGGGCGCTGGTAAATGCTGATAGCGCTCCCGAGGTCAAAAAAGGCACCCGCTTGGGATCCGCGGTCGCTAGACCAGGAAAACTGGTCTGCATTGGTCTCAATTTCTCAGACCATGCTGAGGAGGCGGGAATGGATATCCCAACAGAGCCTATCGTCTTTTTCAAGGCGACCAGTGCGATGTGTGGTCCGAACGACAATGTCGTTATCCCCAAAAGCAGCGAAAAGACAGACTGGGAAGTGGAGCTCGCTTTTGTGGTTGGGAAGAAAGCCAGTTACGTTCCTGAAGAGGAAGCGCTTGATCACGTGGCCGGCTACGTATTGCACAACGACTACAGCGAGCGTGAATTCCAGATCGAACGCGGTGGTCAATGGGTTAAGGGTAAGAGTTGCGACACCTTCGCTCCGCTCGGGCCGTTCCTGGCTACTGCCGATGAAATAGAGAACCCTGAAAACCTTAAAATGTGGCTCAAGGTGAATGGAGAGACCGTTCAGAATGGGAATACGAATAAGCTCATTTTTGGCATTGCTCATCTGGTTAGCTACCTGAGCCAGTTCATGACGCTCGAGCCTGGGGATGTTGTATCCACAGGAACTCCCCCGGGGGTTGGTCTTGGCTTCGATCCGCCCCGCTACCTCAAGCCGGGTGACATCGTTGAGCTCGGTATCGATGGCCTTGGTGATTCCCGTCAGGTGGCAGAGGCCTATAAACAGTGATTGATCCGGGCCCAGTCGAATTACCGTAAATCAATGCGTAATCGTAGAGAGCGGCGGCATGAGTTTGAAAGCGTTTTGTTGGTATTTAGTTGCTCTTTGGCTAGTGCTTTCGTTCGTGATCCCGAGTCGCGGAGGAGACTGGCCAAATTGGTTGGGGCCTGACCGAAACGGGGTTAGTCGAGAACTCCTTCCTGATGAAGTTCAAATCGGCGATCTGCTCTGGGAAGCTGAGATTGGGATCGGATTTTCTTCTTTTTCGATTTCTCGAGGTTCGCTCTACACAATAGGGCATCGCGACGGCCAAGAAACCGCATGGAAACTCTGCGCTGAGACTGGTGCAATCGAAGCCACCTTTAGCTATCCGGCGGAGCTATTGCCAAAACTTCACGAGGGAGGTCCGGCCGCAACTCCCGCGGTGGCGGAAGACCAAGTGATTTTGATGAGCAAAGACGGCCAACTTCGTGTTCTCACCAAAGATCTATCCCAAGTGGTTTGGGAAAAAAGCATGATGGAGGAGTCAGAACTCCAGAGGATTCCAGAATGGGGATTCGCCGCTTCCCCTGTAATCATGGATGACCTTGTTTTGGTCGAAGCAGGGGCGACGTTTGCCTATGACTTGAAGACAGGCGAGGAGCGTTGGCGAAGTAAATCTTATCGCCCCGCCTACGGGACACCTCATGTCTTTCAGCTCGACGAGAAGAGATTCGTGGCTGTGCTGAAGACAGATGGGCTAGTCATTTTGTGCGCGGAGACTGGTGAGACCCGAGGTTTTTCGTTGTGGCGAACCAGCTTCCAGACCAACTCAACGACACCAATAGAGATCGGTGAGGGAAAGTTTTTCATCTCGACGGGGTATGATCGTGGCTGTTGTCTTTTTGTGTTCAACGGCGAGAACCTTTCGACGAATTATGAAAACATGAATATGTGCAATCATATGGGCAATTCAGTTCTCATGAAGGGAGCTCTTTACGGATTTGACGGCACTGCTCACCGTGGCCGAGCGGTAGAATTTACCTGCCTTGACCCTGTCTCCGGTGAGAAGCGTTGGAACTTTGAGGGCCTAGGGTATGGTTCAGTTATCGGAGTGGGAGACGATCTCATCGTTCTGACCGAGGTCGGGGAGTTGTTGATTGGCGCAGCAGCATCAGATGGCTTTGTATCTCGTGCAAAAAAACAAGTTCTCGACGGACGTTGCTGGACTCCTCCGGTTTTTGCTAATGGGATCCTCTACGCCCGAAATGCAGGTGGGCGTTTAGTTGCTCAACGTCTGGGGCAATAGATGCGATTAAGTGGTCGGGGCTTCTTTGGTCTTCTCGACCAATTTAATGCTCTGAACTGACATTGATTTGTCGATCGCTTTGCACATGTCGTAGATCGTTAGGGCAGCGATTGAGACCGCAGAGAGAGCTTCCATTTCAACGCCTGTTTTGGCATCTGTTTTTGCGGTGGCTGAGATGCGAATCCCAGAGCTTTCAACATCGAAATCCACGGTTACTTTGGTCAATGACAGTTGGTGGCAAAGGGGAATCAGTTCCGCAGTTTTCTTTGCGGCCTGGATTCCGGCAATCCGAGCGACGGCGAGTACGTCACCCTTTGGTATTTGCCCGTTGGTGATAGTTTTGAGCGTTGAGGATTCAAGCGAGATGAAGCTCTCTGCTACCGCTTCCCGGCCGACGATCGGTTTGCCAGAGATATCGACCATGGCGGCGCTGCCGTCTTCACGAAGGTGCGTAAGCGAAGGGGACTCGTTCATGGTAAACTAAAGAGTGAATTTCAGCGATGCGAAAGCTAAAACATCCCATGCACGTTTCATGTTTAAAAAGTCATGTGGTACTGCTTGCTCTAGTGCTGGGACTAAACTTTGCCGGTCATAGTCAAAATGAGAGGGTTCGGATCAAAAATAGTGAGAAGACAATTGAGGTTTCGATTTCCGGCCGGCCTGTCCTGACCTACAACAAGGTTCCTACCGAGGAAGCACCGAATCATGAGCCTCATTTCAAGCGTTCCGGATACATTCACCCGCTCTACAGCCCCTCCGGCAAAGTGGTGACAGGAGATTTCCCTGAGGATCACAAGCATCAGCACGCCCTCTTCTTCGCCTGGACTAAAACCAAGTTCGAAAATAGGAAACCGGAGTTCTGGAATCAGAAGCTGGAAGCCGGCAAGATTTCTTTTGTCGGGGTGGTCGAAGGATCCGTTGTTTCGGCCAAGGGAAAAGGGGGCTTTGCAGTGGAACATCTCTGGGAGGATCTGACTGCGTCCGATGGCCCGGTTCCGGTGCTGAAGGAAACTTGGAAGGTCACCGTTTTCGACGTGGGGAGGGATCGTCATGTTTTTGAAATTGAATCAGTCCAGGAGGTGATTGGGGAAAAGCCCCTGACGATCGAGAAGTATCACTACGGCGGCATGGCCTTTCGAGGACCTGACTCCTGGTTTGTTGACGATAAGAAAGCCCCGCCTCCCTCGGTTATCTTGACCAGTGATGGTTTGGCCCGTATCGAAGGCAATCACACCCGCCCCTCGTGGGTTGCAATGTCAGGCCCGGTAGAGGGTGGTAATGCAGGTGTAGCCGTCTTGTCAGACAGGCGCAATTTTCGCTTTCCTCAGTGGGTGCGCCTGCATCCTACAAAGCCGTATTTCGTTTATTCGCCGATGGTTGAAGAAGCGTTTCAGATAAGGGCTGGAGAGCCATATGTGTCACGATTTCGTTATGTTGTCTACGATGGGGAGACGGATTCGCAGATGATGGAGCGCGAAGGGAGCAAAATGATTGATGAATTCTGGGAGGGCCATGATTTGGCGAACTCCAGATGGAAGGTTACCCATCTGGCGACCGGAAAAGTGTCGACGGTAGAATTCAGCGACACAAAGATCGAAGTGCAACCGGATTTATTGGATTATGGCCTCCCTTTTACTAATGGCGCGAAGTTCGAGCGTCTGGATGGAACCATCTATGACGTGTCTTCGGTGATTGTTAAAACGAGGGGAGGCAAGGTTGAGAGCATAGATAAACTCATTTCGTTGCAGCACTACGAACACGGAGGGCGGTTGTATCTTCAAACGACCGCTGATGATGACTTCTTGATGGAGCCATTAGTTGTCGAATAGAGGAAACCCAATCTTGAGCCAGCGAGATCAGTGCTAGCGCTCTACCCCCCGATCGCAATCATCTTTCGACCGGGTTGGTAGTTCTCGCGAAACTCGTGTTGTTCGGGCTTACGATTGACCACTTCGAGGAAGAATTTGGCGATATCATTGTCATCCATGGACGGGTTTCGGAGAACTTCGCGCATGTCAAACTCAAGGTGACTCCCAAGGCAAGGGCGCAGCTTTCCTTCGCTTGTGAGTCGTAGCTTGTTGCAGGTCTCACAGAAATTCAGGTTGGTCATTGCTCCAATGAAGCCAATCAGTTGATCGGAATTCTGAAGCTGGTAGTAGCTGGAAGGGCCATTCGTCCTAAAGTCAGGTCTAGGTTTTAGCTTACCCAGTTGAAATTCGATCAGTTTCTTAGCTTCGCCGGATGGGAGAAAGTTTTCCTCAGTTAGGACGTGGGTGCTACTCACAGGCATGAGCTCGATGAAGCGGAGAAGTAAATCGCGGTCGCCCGCAAATTTAACTAAATTCTTCAGCTCGTGCTCGTTGTGATGCCGCATTAACACGGTGTTGAGCTTAATCTTTTCAAAGCCAGCGGACCGGGCTGCATCGATACCTCCGATAGCTCGATCCAGAATATCCCGCCCTGTAGTCTTGGCATAGGATCGACGGTCAAGGGTGTCGAGTGAGACATTTACGGTCCGGACCCCGGCATTCTTCAAGGCTTGTGCGGTCGTTATCCCCTGCGGAGTTAATTTCTCGAGCAGAGTGCCGTTTGTCGAGATACCAATATCTTTGATCCCTTGGATGCGGCTTAGTTCTTCTAAGAACCATATAGCATTTCGACGTGTTAGAGGCTCTCCTCCCGTGATGCGAACTTTTGAGATCCCAACGCTGGAACCAACTCGAATGACCCGAAGAATTTCTTCGTAACTCAAGACTTCTTCACGAGGCAACCAGTCCTGTTCTTCAAGAGGCATACAATACTGACAGCGTTCATTGCACCGGTCAGTGATGGAGACACGTAGGTAATTGATATGATGCCCGAAACGGTCTTCCATTAATCTTTAACGGGTTTGCTCCCATGCGACAACGTAGTTGCCAGAAAAGGTGATGGTTTTAGATGTATAACGAACATAGTCGACTGAGTTGTAATGCCAACCAATTCCCCGACAATACCCGAAGCGGGGATGAATCCCATAGCGGCCATAGAATGGGCGATAGACGTTTGCGTAGCTGAGCGAGCTAGTGGGCACCGGTCGGGTAACGAAATAGGCCCATGATTCAGAAATATTTCCCGTGGTGGTGCTTTCTCGGACCATATCAGGTCGCCCCCAAGCAAGGTAAACCGCATCCTTAGACATCCCTGTACGGACATCACCCGCGGCGACTAGCGCTCGATCTGTGGTGCTTAGCTTTTTGTATAGCGCAGGGTTCTCTGAGATTCGATTTTCTGCGCCAGTTTGACAGCTGCTGAGCAAAAGCACGAGGAATGGAAACAAAATGTAAGATGGTAGCGCTGTCTTCATGAGTGAGTAGCTAAGCGAAGAAACATTCATTAGAATTCATTCGGAATCGAATAAAAACTTCGAGGGGATGACACTCAATCGGAGAGAGAAGGCGTTTAAGAAGTCAATTCCTGAGTGGTTTCTGCGTCAGTGACTACCCAGGATCATTCTAGGTCTCGGTCTTTCTATGTTGCGAGAATCATCGATTATAGATAGCTCGGATATCCGAGTCTACTTTTTAGTGGATTATACCGGCTATATTGATTTTTCTCGCCTCCAATGGAGTCGAAATC
>CEWH01032105.1_pt1 | contig 42243 bp, 38 predicted proteins | sample 531231 | NCBI WGS metagenome assembly CEWH01 (sample SAMEA2622316, study PRJEB7988) | marine metagenome | biome: marine biome (ENVO:00000447); feature: surface water layer (ENVO:00002042); material: "saline water (ENVO:00002010), including plankton (ENVO:xxxxxxxx)" | depth 5 m | reverse complement strand
ATGGATACCTGGACTGTTTAAATGCTTTGATGAGGGTATCGTAAATGCCCGAGATCACGCTGTCCGTATGTCGCAAAAATCAAAAAAATCATCCGATATAGTCCCCGTAAAAAATATAAGTATTGAAGTTGATAAAGAAACAGGAGTGATTACAATGACCAATGATGGTAATGGTATTGATGTTGCAAAACATCCCGAATACGATTTATGGATACCAGAAATGATATTTGGCCATTTACGAACTTCTACCAATTACGATAAAAATGAAAAGAAAATCGTGGGTGGTAAAAATGGATTTGGTTTTAAACTGGTGCTAATATATTCAAAATGGGGCATGATTGAAACGGTCGATCATATAAGAAAGAAAAAATACACACAACGATTTGAAAATAATTTGGAAACAATTGCTAAACCAGAGATTAAAAAGTCTTCGGTAAAACCATATACGAAGGTCTCTTGGTTGCCAGATTATAAAAGGTTTGGCATCGAGAAATTAACAACTACCATGTTTAACTTGTTTAAAAAGCGAACATATGATATTGCGGCTGTTACTGACAAACAGGTAGTTGTTAAATTTAATGGCAATACACTTCCGGTCCGAACATTTGAGCAATATATTAACATGTATATTGGTAAAAAAGACCAGACGACGCGTGTATTTGAAACTTCCAAGAATGGTAGGTGGGAATATGCGGTGTGCTTAAGTCCAGTCGATGAATTCACACAAATCTCTTTTGTAAATGGTATTAGCACTACCAGAGGAGGAAAACATGTGGATTATGTTTTAAGACAGATTACAAAAAAGATGCAAGCATATATTGAAAAAAAGCGTAAAGTAGCAGTAAAAGAAGCTACTATCAAAGAGCAACTTATGTTATTCTTGAATTGTGTTATTGAAAACCCATCCTTTGACAGTCAATCCAAAGAGTCAATGAATACTCCAGTTAGTAAATTTGGAAGCAGTTGTGAAGTAAGCGACAAATTTATCGATAAATTGGCTAAAATGGGTGTGATGGATGCGGCAATTACACTAAATGAAATCAAGGATACTAAGGCAGCAAAGAAAAATGATGGTCGAAAAGTTAGAACCATTCGCGGATTGCCTAAATTAATGGATGCGAACTATGCTGGAACAGCTAAATCGACTGAATGTATTTTGATATTATGTGAAGGGGATTCAGCTAAATCGGGTATTATGTCTGGTTTAACAAAAGAAGACCGTAATTATATCGGCGTATTTCCATTAAAGGGTAAGTTGCTAAATACAAAAGACTTGCCTCAAAAGAAAATCAATGATAATGCGGAGATTACTAACATTAAAAAGATATTGGGATTGGTGACAAATAAGGAATACAGTAAGCAAGAAATAAAGTCATTGCGATATGGTAAGGTGATATTTATGACCGATCAGGATTTGGATGGTTCACATATCAAGGGCTTATGCATTAACTTGTTTCACAGCCAATGGCGTGATTTGTTTAAAGCTGACCAATTTATTGGATTTATGAATACTCCTATCCTTAAAGCAACAAAAGGTAAAAAAGAACTTAGCTTTTACAATGAAAGCAAATATAATGAGTGGAAAAAAGCAAACAATGATGGTAAAGGTTGGACCATTAAATATTATAAAGGTCTAGGCACAAGCACCAGTAAGGAATTTAAAGAGTATTTTAAAAATAAGCGGTTGATAACATTTTCCTATACTGGAGATGACTCGGATAATGCGATCGACAAAGTATTCAATAAAGAAAGAGCAGATGACAGAAAAGGTTGGTTGGAGCATTATGACAAAGACAATGTATTGGAGACCGATAAAAATGATGTTTCATATGAAAGCTTTGTCGATAAAGAAATGATTCACTTTTCAAAATATGATTGTGAACGATCGATACCTAATTTAGTAGATGGATTGAAAACCAGTCTTAGAAAGATTGTGTATTCTGCTTTCAAGAAAAATCTAACAAAGGAAATCAAAGTTGCCCAGTTTTCGGGATATGTATCAGAACAATCAGGATATCATCATGGTGAGATGAGTTTAAATAAAGCAATTGTGGGGCTCGCACAAAACTATGTGGGTTCAAATAACATTAATTTGCTTATGCCAAATGGTCAGTTTGGGACACGATTGGAAGGAGGAAAGGATGCCGCATCTGAAAGATATATTTACACAGAAATCAATCCGTTGATAAAGCATATATTTCCAGAACAAGATATGCCGTTGTTGAATTATTTAAATGATGATGGGTTGTCGGTGGAACCCGATTATTATCTACCAATTATACCAATGGTTCTTGTGAATGGAGGTAAAGGTATTGGAACAGGATATAGTTATGAGGGATTGTGTTATAATCCAAATCAAATCATGCAGTTTATTAAAAACAAAATTAAAGGCATGGATACTACAAGCAACATTGACATTGAACCATATTATGAAAATTTTAAAGGAAAAGTCCTAAAATTAACTAAAACCAAGTATATGATAAAAGGGTGTTATGATGTGATTAGTTCGGATAGTATTAGAATCACCGAGTTGCCAATTGGCACATGGACCACATCTTATAAAGAATATTTGGAAACACTGATGGATGACAAAGGCTCTAAAAAAAAGGCAATCATTAAATCAGTCACAGATATGAGCACAGACGCGATTGTTGATTTGGTCGTTAAATTTCAACCAAATACTTTGGGTAAATTAGTATCTAAATCAGTAGATGAACATCATAATATGTTGGAGAAAAAGCTGAAATTGTGTATTACCAAGCAAACGACCAACATGCACTTGTTTAATCATAAGCAGCAACTCAAGCGATATGAAAATATATATGATATTATCGATTGCTATTTTCCACTACGATTGGAAGGATATGTTAAAAGAAAGGAGTATTTAATTAAACATATTGAACGAATTGTTATGATTTTAAGCAACAAAGCAAGGTTTATTCAGGAACAGTGCGATGATAAGATTGATTTAAGACGAAAGAAAAAAGATCAGGTAATTGATATGTTAAAGCAATTAGGATATGATGTGATTGATGATGATGTTGAATATAAATATCTTAGAACGATGACAATTGACAGTGTGGAAGAAGAAAATGTTCATAAATTGTTGGCGGAAAAGGAAAAAAAAGAAAAGGAATTGGATATGATTAAAAAGAAAACGGTTGAACAAATGTGGACGGATGAAATTAATGCTTTAGAAAAAGAGTATGTTAAATATCAAGAAGTTAGGAAAACCAAATTGTTTGGTGATGCGGTGAAAGAAAAAGTAAAGGTAAAAGCAAAAAAGAAAGTTGTTAAGAAAAAAAAGGAAAAGCAATAATTAAATACACACAATAATTAAATACACACAATAAAATAATTAATTAGTTAAGATAATAAATATTATATAATTTTTATTATCAAATCTAAATTTGTCAATCATTTAACATTAAGATTAAGTATTAGAAAAATGTTTTTGTTTCTAAAGTATTGGTGTGATAAGTAGATATAGGACGCTGCATTGGTTTCGCCATTGTGCTTACATCTCTTTTGTATTTCATATAACCATCTGCTTCTCCATATATTTGAGGAACTGCATATTCACATACTAGTTTATTTAATCCACTAATTTCCTGTGTTACATTGTGTCCGTGTTTGGCATTTTGTAGAAATATACTTCGCATTATTATTTTCAATGTATCTTCGTTTTGATTGCCAATCACAAATCGCCCATTTGACATCTTATAAACACCAGACTTTATTGCGTTTTGTATAATTTCAATGTTTTCTTTAGAAAAAAAGGCGTTGGATAAATTTGTTTGTGTGGTCGTTCCAGTAAGTGCTTCTCTAAAATCACTAGATGTTTCTTTTATTGGCATTTGATCATAAAGTGTAAATACATCTAAATTAGTTTTTCCCATGATATCTATTCTTCCATTACTCATAATTATATATATAAAATATAATATATTATTATTTTATACATAATGAGTTTTCAAAAAACGGTACTAATAATAGCCGCAATTGTTTTATCGGTTATGTTGTTTTTCATTGGTTTAGCGATGCAAGGGTTGAAAAAAGCACAACAATATCCCCCCGAAGTTTCGGTATGTCCTGATTATTGGTCAAAAGATAGTAATGGTGCCTGTGTTGCAAATCCCCTTTTAAAATTAAACACTGGTTCCGATGATCCTACACCGAATTGCCAAAAATATGATGAAACAAAAGGTATTGATAAAAAAATATGGGCGGACAGTTGTGGTGTTAAATGGGACGGTATTACTAATATATAAATAACATTAAATTTAACATTGACATTTGCTTGGTTGGTTCTAAATAAACAAAATATAAATATAACAACCCGACTAGTCACCAACTACTCTATTTTATATTATATTATACACTTATAATATCATATCATGAAGTTGCATAATGCGATATTATCTCTCCCCGATTCGTTGATAAACAAAATTTATTTTTACCTACCTAATCATACATTGTTTGCTTTATCTAAAACAAATTTTAATTTATATATTGACGATTATTACAAACATTGTAAACATACCAAACGAGGGGTGTTTTATTATAGCAAGGTAAACAATACTTATATTAGGTATTTAATACGAAACAACTTGAATCTATTTATGGATTACATGTTGCATACATCTTCTAATATTCCATTTAAAAAAATTAAGAAGTTTTACTACAATAATAGGATGTTTAAAACTTATATAGATTATTGTATCTTTTTGGCAAACTTATATGAAAGTGAAACCACCAAACAAGTATTAATGGATTATAAGAAAAGCAATAAAATATAAAATGTAGTAAAATACGATAAACAAGCATCCATACGATTACATAAACAATTATAGATTATAATGATTTAAAATATACAAGGTAAGTTAATATAATTGATGGAACATTTAGATTTAAACAACCTTTTAAATAGAAAACAACAAGAACAACAGTTAATTGACTATCTATATTATTTTGAGCAAAATAAGCATGATTTAAGCACAAAAAGGGGTATGTATATTTATGGTAATACAGGAGTAGGTAAAAGTAGATTTGTGTATGATATTTTAAAACGGTTGGATTATGATATTATTGGATTTGATGCTGGTGATGTTCGTAATAAATCAGCGATTGATAAAATAACAAAGCACAATATGTCGGATAAAAACATAATGAATTTGTTTTATAAAAAAACAAAAAAAATTGCTATTGTAATGGATGAAATAGATGGAATGAATAGCGGTGATAAAGGAGGCATTAACTCGCTAATAAAGTTGATGCGACCTAAAAAGACTAGAAGGCAAAAAAAAGAAGACATCACATTAAATCCTATTATATGCATAGGAAACTATCATGTAGATAAAAAAATAAAGGAAATAAAGAAAACAATGGACAACATCGAAATCAAAACACCAACTGATGAACAAATCGGGAATATATTATCTAAAACAATAAACAATAGCAAATACACAAACAATAACGACAACAAAAAGGGAGAGATGTTACAATATATCGGCGGTGATTTAAGAAAGTTAGACTTTGTTATTAATTTACACACTTTAAATAGTAAGTTATTGACAGATAAAAACATTAATGATGTATTTGTTGGTGTAAATTACAATGATGATACAAAGATAATCACGAAAAACCTATTAAATAATTATTACACGATTGATGAGCATTTTAAACTAATGAATGATACGAATAGAACTAGCGTTGCGTTGTTGTTTCATGAAAATATAATTGATGTGTTATCGAATACTAGAAAACAAGAGTCTATTGAGTTTTATATTAAGATACTAGAAAACATATGCTTTGCAGACTATATTGATAGAATTACTTTTCAAAAGCAAATATGGATATTTAATGAAATGTCGTCTTTAATAAAAACATTGTATAACAACCATTTATATCAAAATGAATATGCGCATAAAAAACAGCATACTACCAAAGTGCGTTTTACCAAAGTGTTAACAAAATATTCAACCGAGTATAATAATAGCGTATTTATACAAGACATGTGTAGAATATTTCATATGGATCGCAGTGATTTACTATGTTATTTTTACAACTTACAACAAACAATGGAATTAGATGATATAATAGAAATGTTTCAAAAGAAAAACTTGATTAATAAACTGGAGACAGTCCGTATGTTTAGATATATTGATTCGTGCTATAACTAAAAGAAAGTTATTTTTTATGGTTTATTTTTTTATATAATGTTAATTTATAATGAAAGTAAAAGGCTTGATTAAAACAATTCAAAAGTTACCTACTGTGCCAAGAGTAGGTGTTTATATTTTGATATTTATTGCTTTTCGATTTTTATTGGATGCGTTATTTAATAGTTTACGAAACTTAAAAATTATGAAAGAAGGCATGGACAATATGGGAGGTAAAAAATTCGTGTTGTTTCACTGGAAAAACTGTGGACATTGTAAGAAAATGATGCCAGAATGGGATAAATTTCAATCAAAATACGATGGTAGCATTCATGTTTCTAAAATAGAAAAAGATGAAAACCCTGCTTTAATTAAAAAGTTAAGTATCACAGGATACCCAACTGTTTTGTTGTTGGATGATAATAATAACAAGGTTGAAAGTTATTCTGGGGAGAGAAGTTCAGCGGCTTTTACAAACTATTTGAAAAACAAGGAATAAACAACAACAAACACGAATAACAATAAATCTATTCAATATTTTCAATTAATATTTTTGTTATAAATTATATATAGATGTATATTGTTTATGCTTTTATGAAAAATTTAACAGATACGGGATCATTAATGCTTCTTTCAACTTTATTTTAAATATTAATTAATATTATATGAACAATAGTCAAATTATAATATTAACTTTGTGATTACAGCTCTTTGGGATGTTGCATTGAGATTTATGTCATTAAATTTTGAAAAAATACCAAATATTATACAAACCACAATGCCTTTTATATATGATTTAAAACCATATTTTAAAATACATACACTATTAGCAGCCGCTCTTATAGCTGGATTTGTTGGTGCAACAACACAATCTATTATACTAGCAATTACCCCATTTCCTAAAAATATAAATAATGTAACATATCTTTTAAAGTTTTTAATAGTATCATTTATAATTAGTGCTCTTTATGGATTTATAATGAAATGGAGTGGATTATTTCCACATTTGCAAAAGTATTACTATGATAAACTAGGATTAGTAAGAAGTATGTATCATGATGGTATTTCTGGATTAATAGTTCAAATTACGCTATTATTTTTACTTACTATAAAGAATTTTACGAAATAAAAATATATAGTATTTTTATAAATGAAGTATTCATTTGGAGTACCTAGTATAGCTATTTGGAGTGTCCATATTTTAACTGGACTTTATTTCTTATGGTTGGGTTATCAACTTACCAATATTCCTAGTTTGAAACCTCACGGATTATTATTGTTGGTTTTAGGAGCATTAATGATGGCTTATCATGCTCATTTATGGTATTATCATAAAAAAAAAGAATAATGCATTATATTTATATTAATAATATTATTATTATAAATAAATGGATGAAAAAATAGACAAGTTAAATAATCACCAATAAATATTTAATAATTTTAATTTAATGATAATTTCATTAAATTAATATAATGACAACAATACGCGACATCTTTAACTGTTTTTGTTTACCATTTAAAACAAAACAACAGAAAATATACAACGATGACTTTAACGGTATAATGCCAAACAACAGTGAAATAGAAAACAAATATAAAATAACTCCGGTATTATCTATTAAATATGATCCTTATAGTATAAAAGAAAAAATAGGGGAAGGTGGAACATCCGTAGTATTCCATTATAATACTGGTAAAATAAAATGTGCTTGTAAAAAAATAAAAACAAATATTTCAAATGTTCGAAATGAAATAAACATAATGAAATCATATGATAATCACAAACATTTACCCAAGTATTATGATTCTCTTTTAAATCAAAGTGAAGAGTTATCAAAATGTTTACAATATAGCTATATATTTATGGAATATTGTCAAGGTGTCGAATTATTTACATTATTAAAACCACATTTTTGTTATAAATTAGCAACTAAAATAATATATCAATTATTAACTGCTACTGCACATTTGCAAAAATTTAATATTATTCACGGTGATATAAAACTAGAAAATATAATCATTGACTACAAAAATGACATCAAGCTAATTGATTTCGGAATATCAAAACAAATAATTGATGGCAATGCTATTTCATTAGAAAAACATTCGGGAACAATAGGATATTTATCACCGGAATGGCTATTATTTAATTACGCGACGCTTAAAACTGATCTATGGAGCATCGGTATATTGTATTTTATATTATTAAATAATACTCATGTGTTTAATAGTGTCAATTTACGCGTCTATAAAAGTCAATTAAAAAAATTAGACAAAATAAACTTGTCTAATACACTGCGATTTTCTAATAAAACAGCCCCATTAAACAAATATGAATCTATTTATATGTTTTTATATAAAACAATATGCTATGATAATGAACGATATACAGTTAAAAAAAGTTTAAGAAACAAAATATTCGCAGATTATAGAAATGGAATAGTATAAATTTAAACCAGTTAAATAAACTAGAATATACACAACATAATACAAATATAATACATCATGAGTTTCGTTGATTTTATATTTATAAATTGCATAGTTATATCTATACTATGCACTTTAAAGGAGCCATTTGGACGATATATGACACCCTTTTTATTCGAGAATTACTTATTAATTACACATATTAGGTATTAAAAACAATAATTTTTAATTATGTAATGACAACAACAATGATGACTACTTCTTCAATTGAAAATATTAAATTGGTAAATAAAATAACACGCAATTTCATGTTTATTCTTGAAAAATATTCCGACAATATCAACACTCTTAATCATATCGACTACTATATTAATAATAGGTTAGATGGTAATATAAAGAAAATAGCCAGTTCTAATCACAACGACAGCGTTATTAAAGAGCGAGAGTATTTTATAAATAAATTTTTATGTAGTACAGATAATATATTTTATTATGTTGAAACAAATGATATATTTATTCATTATGATTTAAATCATTATAAAATTTTCGAGGAAGACAGTTTGCGTAGTGAAATATACAACGACATCATGCAAAACCACCCAAACTTAAGTAATTATAAGTTTGATATTGAAAGCGAGATAATAAACGAGTTAAAAAAAGAAACATTATTTAACTGTATACCCGAATCATCGACTATTCAAAATGTTATAAATTGCTTAATGACCTTTTTCTTTGATATAAAAGAAAGTGCTAAGTATTTTTGTTGTGTAATGGGTGATTTTATACTAAAAAAATCCGTAGAACAAGTTTACTGTGTTAACAATGAAATACTTGAATTTATAACCCTATTTGAAAAAACAATCGCAGATCGGTTAGGTGATATAGGACTAATTACTTCAAATCAGTTTGTATGTAATAAAGTATTAGATACTAAATTAAACAAGCATAGATTAATATATTCACAAACAAATAGTAAAGTAACATTATGGACGGAATTTTTAAACAAATATGCGATTGATATTTATGCGGTTTGCATACATTACTCAAAACGCTATCTTAACTCGGAAAAATATATAGCATCAAACCGTAAAAAACTAGAAAAGATTTTATACTTAAAAAACAACTCTGTTAAAAAAATAATTCAGCAATTCAGTATGAGAAAATTTAAAACAGATACACAGACTTCAATTACATATGAAAATATGGAATACTTGTGGTATTCTTATTTAAAAAACGAATGTCTTCCTGCTGATATTATAAGTCATAGCGAATTCCACGCATTAATGCAGTATGAACGACACGGCGATGGTCAAATCACAAGCGATAATAATGACGATATTAATAAAAACAACAAATCGTATACTTCATTAGATCATCCTGACAATGATACAATTACTAATGTCAAGCAATTTTTAGATGAAAATTTGCAACATAGTGAGTGCGATCAAATAGAAATCAGTGAATTAGTTGAAATATATATTGAATATGTATATACTAACCCAACTCTAAATATTAGTTATACAACTGACATATTAAATGAAAAGTTAATGCTTGATATGGTCTCTTATTTTACAAGTTTTAATATTATTAACGATGGTAAAACAATTGATGGTATTAGCTGCTCTTTGTGGAATAAAAAAGAAGAGTTATCATCATTTATAGATATGGTTAAAACGCAGCATAATGATAAAACAAAAGAAATTGTAGAAAACATATCATTTAATGAAATTTACACTAAATATTGTAAATATATTTCCCATACTGGAAATGTAAATAAAATAGTTACTAAATCATATTTTATCAATTTTATAATTAAGCATATACCCGAAAACTACATAATATTTAATAAAATATCCAAACAATATTGGAGTAGTAATTAATTTGCCCCAGCATCCCTAAATAACTACAAATACAACAACTACTACATTTGATAATAACTAGTTGATAATAATTAGTAATAAGTTATATATTTATTACTAATAAGGTTTAGAATCACTTATTTCCTTTTCTTATTCGACTTCTTTTTCTTGCCGGTCTTTTTCTTGGCAGTCTTTTTACCTTTCTTTCCTTTTTTGACGAAACCAAACTTTCCTTTGCGAGTGTAATATCCCTTATCTGTCAATCGCTTCAATAATTGAGCCCCCTTTTCACTTTTAGCTCTAGATACAATTGCTCCATGCTTATTTTTCTTAAGTTGGTCTTTTGTTAATCCACCCCATGTTTCTGCGGCAACTCCGTGCCATACCTTTGCACGCGAAGCCTTTAACTCAGTGAACTTTTTGCCATCTTCTGTTTCATATAAACCATCTGGTCCTCTAGTTCTATTTTTGCTTCTTCTTCTAGTTCTATTTTTACCCATTATATAGTATGTCAAGAAAAAATAAAAAAATTATATGAAATCTATTTAGTTACTATTTTTTATTCTAAATATAGTTGTTGTTTAAAATAATTCATTAAGCAACTTTCTAATATTGATGATTTGTTCTTGATTGTCTATAAATTCACTACTTATATCTTCCATTTCATTTTTTAACTTTTCCATATGGATTTGTAGCTTATCCATAATATTATTAATCTCTCTTCTACGAATATCAATAGTGATCTGTCTTGTTTTTAATTCATTTAATTGGTTCTGCGAGTCTTTCAAAACTTTGCGCCTTTCTTTCAAGAGACGAGCATGTTTGCGATAAATTTTAATAGTATGTTGGTTCCTAGTTGAAACACTTTTTCGTTTTTCACACGTCCTAAGATTGTGTCCTGTCATTTTACATAGAGAACATTTTGTAATTCTGGTTGATTTTGGCATGGTGATAGTATGGTATATTACAATGTCTGTTATTTTAACTATAAGTGTTATAATTAACGCACCTCAATTTTTTTAATTAGACGCATTAATATTACCACCTTATACAGTAGTATAAAACTCTAAAAGGCTTTTGTCTTTTATAAACATTTTAGGTGTTAGGTTGGTTTTTCTAACATAATCTGGGTGTGGATTAATCAACAATTTACGCTTATCAAATGTATTATATTGATGTGCAAATACCAATATAGTTTTTTTTGGATCCAATTGAACAAATGGCACCGTATAATTTTTAAGAAATGATTTTTCTTCCGCTATTTCAGCTTCATCATCATACTTTGTTATATCTAATAATTCCCTTTTAAACGCAAAAGTCCCTGCCGTTCCATGTGATTTTCCATATGGTCCAAAAATATACAATTGGTCTAAATCATTGAAATAAATATATACAATACTGCTTCCCGCGCACAACGCATTTGGTTGAGAACGCAATCTATCCACCGCATGCGTAACTCTTTCTGGTGGATAAAAATCGTCATCATCCATATACACTAAAATATCACCACTTGCCTTTTCATGCATTAAATTACGCTTTCTTCCCAACTTTATTTTTTCTTCATATCTAAAATACTTAACACCTTCAACATCCTTAAATAAATCCTCGACCGATTCATCGCCATCATCAATAATAATCCATTCCATTAATTCTTTTGGATAGGTTTGCGATTTATAACACTTAATTAACTGAGGTATAAACATTCGCCTGTTATATGTTGGCGTGCATACACTTACAAATGGTTTACCATTTGCCGAAACTTTTTTTTTACGATTCTTTTTACCCATTAAATAATAATATATTAATTATATCTTTAATATATTACGAAACTAATAATATTATTTTTATGCGGCAGGAGTGGGTGTCGCCCCAGCGGAACCGAAAAATTCATTATATATGTAATACAATGGAAGAATTATAAATGGAACTGCTATACCAACTGGGATCATTCCTTTTGTCATTTTATTTATAGGCATAGCATCTGGAAAATACTTACCATATTTTTGTATAAGAAGAATACCAGTATAAAGTATAAATAAGACGATCACTAAATAAGATTTTGTAATGTTTTTAAACACATTATTAACCAAACCAATATTTTGAAACATTTTAATTATATATCCAACAATAAAAAACATACCAATTACAGCAGGTATTAATATAAAATGTGCTAATCCACCCGCAGTCAACCACAAAAATATTGCCATAAAATTATACTGCATAAACCAATAATTTTCATTTTCGAAAAACCCAGTTTTAATAAGAGAAATAGTTGTTTTTATATAACCTAAATGCAAATGACCAAACATAAACACAGCAGACAATATTAAACCAACAAAATACATAGCAATTGGCAACACTCCTGCTGTTAATAATTGTATAACTGCTCGTATATGCGATGGTGTTTTTCCATATACTTTTTTATCATCCCATAAAGCGCCTCCTTCGCCTCCATAATACAATTTTTCAATTATTTTATTAAATTGGCAAAACACATAATATAAAGAATCGCGTGGTATTTTTGCCAATCCAACATACATTGACTTCACCATTTCATATGCGAACGGCGTTTCATCCATATTGATGTCAATAATATTCATAAATTTATTTACATTAAATTGGTGCGATTCATCATCTAAATCCAAATCTTTGGATTGGGTAGAGTGATGAATGTTCCAAATAAAAAAACATCCCAAATAAACAACAATAATGATTTGAACAAAAAATACGAAGATTTCTTTTACAATTGCAATTATTCGCTCCGCATAACTATCATTTTTTATTCTATATTTCCGTGAATTAATTACATCCACTAGTTTATTATGCTGGCTTGCGGGACGGTAATATTTCCAATCAGGACTTTTATAATAATTTTCGATAAAATCATAAGGATCTCCTTTCCATTGTTGTAAATGTTTTTCCAAATATTTCCAATCTGATTTATATTTGTAAGTTTTATAAATATCATTCATAGCAGCAGCATCTTTTAACCCTTTTTTTAAATCGTCTAATTCTTTTTGCTGCTCTTTGGTTCGCTTTTTAGTTTTTTTATTATCTTTTTTATTATCTTTTTTATTATCTTTTTTATTTTGCAAAACCTTACTTACCATTATATATTATAAATTATTATAATTATTTATAATAATTATAACAATTTTCTGAATTTATACAATGTTTAGTATTCCTAAATTCATTTTATGATATAGTTTTAAATTATAGTAAAGTTTTTTGTTATGATTATATATATACATGAAATTTATTATTTTTTTAATACTTATTTTTCTAATACCTATTATTTTATATAAACTGTATAAATTTTACAAAACAAGAAAGTTTGAGTTATTTGTTTCACAGATATCCAAATCATATGATTCAAATAAGTTTAAACAGATTGTTTTAGATAAAATGGATAATTACGATATTGAACTTGCTATTCCATCGGGGCAATATTTATACAATACGGTGCAAGGTAATTGGGGATTTTCAACCGATGAAACAAATGATGGTGTTGTATTCGGTGTATATAGGGACGGTTACACGGCAGATGGTTCCATTTTTAAAGGAAAGTCTGGAAAAAGATACAAATACATGCTAGAACAAGGGCCATATGTAATCAAATATGAAGTTAGACATAATAACGGAAATCATGATGTATCTATATACATTGATGACAAACTAGTTAAATTTGCCAAAGGTGAAGGAATATCGTCGGATAAAATAAAAGTGATTGGAACAAATTATCATAATTATAATAATATAGTAACTGGAGATGAAAGAGGGCGCCGTCCCGTTGATTATTTAAAATTTGTGCCGAAACAAGCAAATCCTGAAGATAGCAAAAATGGCAAAGACAGCCCAAATATCAAAAATATTGAAGGATTTAACAATAATCAAAATGGCGAAGTCGGCAATGAAAGAGGCGATGAACGAGAACAATATAATTTCATGACTAGAATGTGTGAAGAAGAAGGGTTGTTTTGTAATAAAATACAAAAATTCAATATAGATTTAAAAACGGGTAAGATACATTATAATTTAGATGAAGCCAACGAAAATAATAACAATAATAACAGTGATGAGACCCAAGAACAACAAAAACAAGAAACAAGTGATGCAGACGCTGATTATTTTTTAAAACATTTATTTCAGGCAATGGATGATGATAATGATGGATTAGTGTCACGATTTGATTTAAAATCTGTAATGAATGAGTTTTACATTCGCGATGAATTATATCAAAAAGTTTTAAATGAAGTCCGCCCACAGGGAATGGATTTCAATACATTTTCTAGTTTAATAGGTCAACCAGTAAAAATGGTATTAAAAAATATATATGACGAACACGGGGAAGATGGTTTAAAAATGACATATAAGATATTGGGTTACAAATATGTTGAAGATAAAGAAAGAAAACGACAAGAAGAAAGGGAGAGAAAGAAAAGATACACACATTTAAATAAGCAATTTACAGAACCAGAATATGATGATTCCGAACCAAGTAAAACCAGATATCGCAGTGATTACAAACCCCAACATCCTCGCCCCAAAAATGGTGTCCACTTTTACGATTCCATATGGGATTTTAACAAATATTAAATAATTACTAATTAGTTATAGTTATTAATTATTTTGTATCGCATGGTTATCGTGCTTGCAACAATTCACCTCTTCCTCCCATAATTATAAGCATATTGTATCGCTCTTCAAATATCTTTAAATCATAGCTGTATTCATTTAAATCAGCGGTAGTTTTTCTAAACCCAATTGGATTATTGTTAGTATCGCAAATAATATTGATTGTTCTTGGCGCGGGATTGATTGGGGGTTCTAAAGTGTTAAATTCAAATCCAACCTTTGAAAACTTATTTAAGTTCATAGCACCCGATGGCTGATAAACTGAACGGTCACTATCTAAACAAAAGTTATAACAATACAATCCATCTTTAGCAGAACCACTGGTTCGCTTCCATTTTTCAATATACTCATAAATACCCGCATCCAATACATTTTCTCTATAAATACCCTGTAATACCACACCCATATCAACTAATATCTCTTTTTTGTTGTAAAAATAGTCACCTATCGCACCGGTAATATAAAAATTCCGCGGATTTTTTATTATTTTTGAATTAAATAATGGAAAATTGTTTGTAATCTTTTGCGGTTCTACATTGTTATATGTCCAATTTGTATAATTTGACCATTCATTTCTAAGGTGCACATCATTTCTTCTAAAACGAAACATATAATTTGCTACCATATCTTTACTATCAAATTCCGTTATTTGAGTGCCAGCAACAGAAAGCTGCTCATATTCATAAATTTGTTTAATAAGCAATTTATATGGCTGTGAGGCAAGAACACGCCTTTCATCTTGTCCTAGAAATATATAAGTAGATATCAAATGTATGTCACTATTCCAATCATTTCTGGTTTGTTCATACAACGATAATGTTCCAGATATGTCTTGTGGTGGGCTTAAAAAATGCCACATTTGATGATGAAGAACATTGGGATTTGGAGCTCGACGATAACTGATACCACTCGCACTTGTTGCAGCATCTACATCATTTATAGTATACAATTTCGATATTGGTTCAAATGTTACTTTGATATTTATTTCTTGATATTGCAATGCCACTAATGGCAACGCCATCTTACTAGAATCCGAAAAAAACAAGTTTAATGGTATATACAATTTACGACCTTGAATAGACGGAATTACGCCGGTTTCATCTACATACATCGCATTTGGATATACATTGGAACGATTGCCACTAAATGCCGGATTATTTAATTCTGGTATATTTCCAGTCATTCTATTCCATAAATCCTTTTTTGAATTACTAAAATCCCGCTCTTTTAAACAATTTAAATACTCCCCCGAAAATTTACTTAAAATAATAGGGCCCGAATATACTTCTACTTCACGAATCATATTTGTGCCTAGTTCTTCAATCCATCTAAATTGATAGGGTTTCAAAGGAGTCGTTCCGGAAGTTGTTTGAGAAGTAGCATCAAACTCATAAAAAGGACTCCATATATCTGGAAGTGTTACACATACATAAGTATCGTAAAGCATTTCTGCATAACGAGGAATCTTAAAATCAAGAACGGTTGGAGTATTATAGTTTAGAATACGACTGCCTTTGTAATCAATCCTGAAACGTTGTAGTCCAAAATTCGTATGTTTTTTATACACTGCTTGAAAAAATGTTTTTTTAGGATTTCCATTTATTATTACATTTTCATTACCATATGATGTTAAATTTAATAATCCACCACCCATTTAATTAATATATTATAATATAATAATTTTAATATATTATTTATTGTATTTATTTGTCATTACGCAATAAAATAAATCTGCTTATATATTAAATATGAATGGAAGGAATCTCTTACCTAACGTTTTAAAAGATACTAATATATTAAATTTACAGAAACCCGGTCTAAAAGCAAATATTCCAAAAATGGAAGCAACTGGTGGTGATATGTTAGAAAATATGGGTAAACAGTCTGCCGAACAGTTAGCAAAAATGCAAAAGAAAGTGATGGAATACTATAAAATGATTACTAGTAACAATAAGATATTATTACGATTTATATTAGTTGTTGCTATTATTATTGCTTTTTTTATTATTGCTTTTTACATTATGCGGCGAAATAATAAAAAAACTGATAACGTGAAAGCATTAAATAAAAACATTAAAGATTACAATAAATTTAAGGACGAAAATGACATCGGTTCGATTGCTAATTTTAATTTTAACGAAACATATGATAAGGTTCATAATCGACCTACTTCTTTAAAAGACTACTATATATTGGGTAGTTACAATAGTTGTTGTGGCGGCGAAGTGTTTAATAACTGGGTAGATGTTGGTATATTAGAAAATACAATAAAAATGGGACCCCGAGCACTAGATTTTGAAATATTTTCATTAAATGGTGTTCCTATTGTTGCTGCTAGTTTAAAAAACGCAAATACAAAAAATGAAATTTCTTATTCAAAAGATACATTAAATCATTTAGAAGTTCCATCTGTATTAGAAACCTGTAAAAAAGCATTGTATGGTATAACAACACAAAACGCCAATGACTTTTTAATATTAAATTTTAGGATAAAAACGCATAATACTGCCGCACTAAATGCTTTATCTCAAAACATTAAAGATGCCTTTCAAGCCAGTTTATTGCCCGCGAATTTTGGCAATGGAGGGAGAGAAAAAAATGTAGTAAACGAAAACATCAAAAATTTAAAGCAAAAGGTTATTATTTCAGTCTATGATGATACTAATACATTTAAAGAAACCGATTTATATAAAATTACCAACATATGCAACAATATGGAAAATAAAGATATGGGAGGGGTTGAGTTTTTAAGAAACTATGATGTCCAATTCGAAACAGATAAAGAAGACATGATAAAGAAAAATAAATTAACTTTAAAAATTGTAATACCAGATGAAACAAATGAAAAACAAAATCCACCCCATAAAATACATAGAGATAATGGTTGTCAAATATCATTGATGCGTTTTAGTTTGTATGATTCTAATTTAAAAGAAACGCTTAGTTATTTTTCTAATAATGAATCCGCGGTCGTAATGAAACCAGATAACTATAGATACAAACCAATTATATTACCAGAAGCCAAAAAAATGGATCCCAAAGTAAAAAAAATACTGCAAGAAAATAGTTAAATTAAGTTAATACATTTCCATTCTACTTGATAGAAATTACAATCTATATAATTTATATTCTATATAATTTATATTCTATATAATTTATATTCTATATAATTAATATATAATATGAATCAACAAACATTTCAAGAGCGAGAATTGTCTATATTAAGAAGTGCGGTAGATAAGATTGAGAAAACAACTGGTTACAGTTTAATAAATAACCCTAGTGTAAAAACAATCATTGAAATAGTTGAAAAGTTTTTAAGAGATAAAAAAAGAATATGTTATGGTGGAACCGCTATTAATAACATTTTACCCTTAAAAGACCAATTTTATGATAAAAAGGTGGAATTACCTGATTATGATTTTTATTCACCAGATCCTATGAAAGACGCCAAAGAATTGGCTGATATATATTACAAGCAAGGATTTGAAGAAGTAGAAGCAAAGGCTGGTATGCATCCAGGAACATTTAAAGTGTTTGTAAATTACATGCCTGTTGCGGATATTACTTATTTAATCGATGATATTTATACAAATATTAAAAAGCGAGCAATTATTATTGATGGTATTTACTATACTCCCGCAAATTATTTAAGAATGTCTATGTATTTAGAATTATCGAGACCAAATGGTGATGTTAGTCGATGGGAAAAGGTATTGAAGCGTCTTAGTTTATTAAACAAACATTATCCATTAAAAGGGCGTCGTTGTGATCGCGAAGAGGTACAGCGAATGTTTGAATATGGTGTAAAAAAATCAATTAGTAACAGAGAAAGCAATAGCAATAGCAAACGCAATGATAGATCACGTGATAGTTTAAATAGTCAAGATAGTAGTTATGGTGATTCTATTTTTATAACAGTTAGGGATTCATTAATAGCACAAGGATGCGTGTTTTTTGGTGCGTATGCCAACCGTATGGTTTTAAAACAACACCCAAAAATAAAACATATACCAATCGATAAAATACCCGATTTTGATGTCCTTTCAATTGAACCACGCAATACCGCTAGAATTATTAAAGAAAGACTTACTGATATGGGAATAAAAAAAATTAAGATTCAGAAAAGAAATGGTGTCGGTGAAGTAATTGCTCCTCACTATGAAATCAAGGTTGGTAAAGAAACTATTGCCTTTATATATGAACCATTGGCATGTCATAGTTATAACGAAATTAAATTTGGTAATAAAACAGTAAGAATAGCAACGATAGACACGATGTTAAGTTTTTACTTAGCTTTTGCTTATGTTAAACGACCCTATTATAATGAAAACCGTATTGTATGCATGAGTGAGTATTTGTTTAATGTTCAGCAAAAAAATAGATTGGCGCAAAAAGGTTTATTAAAAAGATTTACAATTGATTGTTATGGAGAACAATTAACGATGGAGAAGATGCGAGCGGATAAATCAGACAAATATAAAGAGTTAAAAGACAAGAAAAATTCAAAGGAGTTTGATTGGTATTTTTTACGATATATTCCAGCACAAGTAAATGATTTTAAAAAAGTGAAGGGTAAATCAGAAAAGGCAAAGCCAACCGCAAATGGTAAGAAAACTGTAAAAAAGGGTAGGAAAAAAGCAAAGAAAACAAGAAAATCCACTAATAAACCCCCGACCCTTCTCTCCCTTTTTAAACCTTAAAATTAAAAGCACACACCTTAAGTAAGTTATATTTTTAGAATTTTCAACTTTTTCAGTTAAATTGAGTTAAAATTAAATATATAGTATAGAATAGAATGCCGAAATATACTTGCAAAGATTGTTTTAAAGAGTTTTCTCAAAAATCACACTATACTAAACATCAAAATAAAAAACTACCTTGTCAAAATAATAAAGTAAAGATAGAAGAAGTTGTTGAGAATATTATTAATAAAAAATTGATTTCAAATAATACTGAAAATACAATTACAAGCACCATGTCATCTAAAGAACATATGAAAATCAAGGGAAAAAGTTTAAAACCTATTGTTAAATGGAGTGGTGGAAAAAAAGATGAACTTAAACATATTTTACCACACATACCAGTTTCATATTCCACTTACTTGGAACCTTTTGTAGGGGGTGGAGCGGTTTATTTCCATTTAAATCCAGATCATGCGGTTATTAATGATGTCCATAAAGAACTAATAGACTTTTATCAATCGATAAAAAATGGTAATGCTACTGCCATATATGACTTTATGAAACAACACCCAAACGAAGAAAAAACATATTATAAAGTTAGAGCATATGATAGCACGGATATTTTAGATAATGCAAAACGATTTTACTATTTAAGAAAAACCTGCTATCGTGGTATGCTTCGGTATAATAAAAACGGAGGATTTAATATACCATTTGGTAGATACAAAACATATAATTTTGAAGAAATTATAAATAAAGATTATGAAGAACTATTGAAACGAACAGAAATATTTAATAGTAGTTTTGAAAATATATTTAATAAATATAATGATAGCGATAATTTCATGTTTTTAGATCCACCATATGATAGTGAATTCACCGATTATGGATATTGCACATTTGGAAAAGAAGAGCAAAAAAAATTAGCAAAATGCTTTAAGGAAACTAATATTAAATGCTTGATGATAATTGGTAAAACACCATTTATTCAAGAATTATACAAGGATTATATAGTAGATGAATACGATAAAAAATATAGGTTTAAACTACACTCTGGAAGAGTTGGTGATGAAATAAATACGAAACATTTAATAATAAAAAACTATTAACTACTATATTATATTATATTATACTATATTAGATTATATTATACTATATTATATTATACTATATTATATTATACTATATTATACTATATTATTCTTGAAATAATTTGCCCACTTTACGGAAGAATTCGTAATAACTTGATTCATCCCAGTCAAAATTTAATAACCTAAACAAATCATTTGGGTGTTCTACTTTGATACCCTTATCTTCACATTTTTTTATATGTGACCTCCCCCTTTTCAATGATGTCCTCTTATATACAGACCAATTAAATATAGCGATATCAATAGTATACCCTGGATAGTTAGGGGAAATATGTGTGTTAATTATTTCAACCATCTTGTCTATTGTTGCAGGCAGCTTCTCACTATCTAATTCAATATTCGCTTTTACTTCACGGTAGAAAATCGTGCGTAAGCTGTTATCAACCCAAATCAAGTCTAAATCCTTATTTTTACCTGAAACTGGATCAATACATTGCACTCCGCAAGTAAGTAGATCTAGACTGGGATGCTCTCTAATGATGTGCTTTATCATGTCTTCGCCGACTTTACCCATCTTAATTGATAAAGACTGCTCGCTTGGTTTACTGCCAAAAAGCAAGTATTTAATAGTGCCAGGTTCAGTATGTGTAATACAACGACGTTTGATTGCAATACACTTATTCATTATAAACCGTTGTATGCCTTCTACTGTAGCCATAATTATTAATCTATATTTTACGAATAAAATCAAATCAATTTTAGTAATGACTATAGGGTTTGGGAGGGTAGTTTGACTGCAGTCATAGTCATGAATTTTACCTTTTTCGTTTTGACTGGAGAGCTGTGAATTTAATATATCTTATAAAATTACAACACACTTAAATGATTTGACAGCGAGTTTAAACCATAAAACATGATACCAAACAATGAAGTTTGAACTAAATAACCACTTAAAGTGTGGAACCCATCTCTATTAAATAAAGATGGGAAATTTCTAATAAATATCTTTTGAATATACGGTAATTGCATTAAAAAGTATAATACCATTCCTAATATAGGTGTTTGAAACTCATCATATACTTGATCTAGTCTGGCAGTATTGTTTTCCTTTTGTTTTGATTGTTTTACTAAATCTTCGAAAGTGTCGTCATCATCAATATAGTTTTTCAACTTTTCATCTACTTCAGGTATGTGATTTATTTTAACATTAGGATCAAAACTAACTTGTGAATTTTGGTTTGGAATATGTTTACTTGGAAGTCCAGTTAATTGACTGGCGCTTGCTTCTTGTAATCCACTTACTATCTGACTAATTGATTCTTTGGAAAGTTCTGTAATAACATTTTTATTATCGTTGGTTTCATTTACGGTCATTTTAACATTTTCAGAAGGGTTTAATTCATTAGGCAGATTATTAATATCACTGGTTGATGCTGAAGTTTCCATTTTATACATTAATAACAGTAACTAAATGTATAAAATACGCATTTACAAATATTAATTATTCAAATTCTACATAATCGGTATTGTCTTTACATTGTATAGCGGATGGTTTGTATTTATAACATTTATTATCAAATTTATATGTTTTACCTTCAATTTTATCAATAGTAGGAGCCTTAAATACTAAACAATTTCTGTCATTGCAAACTTTTCTAAATAATGTCGACAATCCTAATCCTAATAATATAGATATGATTACTTTTCCAAAATCACTATATATAAGTCGTCTTAAATACATATATAATTTATAAATAATATATAATTTCACAAATAGTATATTATTTTACACACACATACATACAAATACACCTAAACATAAAATATCACTTATTGAACTTTATATTCTTCGATGCCTTTTGAGTTTGTAGGACATTGTGTCATTTCTTTTTCAAATTTAAAACAATTATCTGCTTTGTCTTTGTATAACAATTTATTTGTATTGGAAGGATTGGGGTAAACATAAATAATTCTTTTTTTAGGTGACAAAACATATGATAAAAATAACCCAGCAAACAACGCTAACAAAAACACCTTTATATCAATAAATTTGGATAGTGTCATTATATATTATTATTTAGATTGTTATTTTGGATGGTTATTTTTTAATTGGATGGTTATTTTTGGTTACATTGGTTAATTAACATTAATAAACATTTTTCACTATTTCAAATGGTGATATTAATACTTCTTTATTTTCTATAGAGGTTTGTTTAAAACTAAAAGTGCTTTTATATATATCTTTTGCAATCTTTTCCTTTTCAATGTTAACCTCTTGATATTTAATTTCCCGCCTTTTATCAAATAAAGTAATTAAATTTTTAGTAAACTGACTAAAAACATCTATTAAATCAGTATCACGATTCGTTTCTTTATACTTTTTCATGGACTTATTATACTTACTTAGTGTTTCTTCTATTTCTTTGTTAATATATTCTAATGCTTCTGTTCTATTATATGAATTTTCATATTCATCTCCCTGTCCCTCACCCTCGCCATCTGTTTTTGATTTAATAACAAATGTGTTATTTTTTTCGTCATATGTTTTGCGTAGTTTATCTAATTTACCATTCAGTTTTATTAAATTGTCTTTTAATTTTTCAAACTTACTAACCACATAATCTTCGTCTTTTAAATTAAACAATAAATCTAGTTTTAGTTTTATAATATCCGCTTTTATGATTTCTAATTTATCATGCAATTCTTTTACCAAATCATCATATGATTTATAATTAGCAAGTTTAATATTAATATCTAAATCACAAGGTGTATTAGATGCACATTTTGCTATTAAATATACTTGTTTTTTTCCATTTTCCCTTTCTACTACTCTTTCAAATGTTGTTCCACCTTTTTTTCCACAGTTTACACATTTTATTTTTGTTTTAACATCACCGCCATCTTTAAGAACTTTTTTTACTTTCTCACTATATTTATCTTTTTTACTATAATAATTATTTAATGCTTCTGTGTATTTTGAAATAGCACTCATTTATTATTAAATGTTATAAAAATTTTTATGAAGTTTCACAAAATCACTTTCAAATTTAGGAAGGTTAGTGATAATTTCATTTCTATCTTTCAACTTTTTGTCTGATAATGCTTTCATTTTATTTAATATGTAATATTTTTTTAACCGCTCCTTCTGTTTTAAATCTTCTAAAGTAGGTTTATGTTTCCACTTATAGTAAAGTATTCCTCCAATAATAAAACAAAAAATTAAAAATAAGGTAACATTTATGTTTATTTTATCCATGTATTGTTTTTTGTTTCTACTATTTTTCAAAGTTTCGCTTAAAAAATACCGAACGCCAGGTTCTATTAGTGACGCCTTTTGTGTATTCATTAATATATAATTATTAATAAATAATAATAGAAAAGAAAACAAATTAACAAATAAATAGCAAATAAATAGCAAATAAATAGAAAATAAATAGCAAATAAATCAACAAACAAGGAAATAGTAAAATAATATTGTATAAATAATATATAATATATAACGATGATTATGATTTTATCAGTTCATGTATTTATAATTGTATTGTATTTTGCATTCAGGTATAATACACAAAAAATAAATACTTACACTACCAGTATGATGTTGCCAAAATCTAACATCGCAAAATACATAACAATGCCTATTGTTTTAATAATAATGTTTTTAATACAAGGATTTAGTAATAGACAGTTATTGTCTAAAAAATGCAATGTTGAAATGATACAAACAGCATTGATGACATCTGGTATAATCATGTTTTTTGTATTTGGGTTAATCATTGGATTAATAGAAGCATTTCCAATTTTAAAACGATCATTTGATAATACATTTGGTTATTTTTTATGCGGTATGGATGTAGAAACCCTAAAAACAGTAGTAAATAAAATCTATATTCCAAGTGTTAGAAATGATGACAGCAATATATTAGAAAGTATCATTAGAGACGAATCATTACAAATAAACACTGTAAACCCAAACAATTTTCAAATGAAAATGTTGGAATTAAAAATACCAGAAAAAAACAATAATATAGTTATGAAATATTACAATTTAATATTAAGAAAGGATTTAATCGGTTCATTTGTTTTGTATATTTTAGCAATAGGGTTGGCTGTAATTATTAATCAAGAAACCATTAATAACATTCAGTGTAAAAAAACAGATGAAGACATCATTAAAAGTTTAGATTCAATTAATTTAGAATAACTCTTAAAAAAATAACCCCAAAACAGTATAATTTAATATCAATTATTTATAAATGAGTGATGCTATAAATAATTCCAAAGATTTTCTAGCCAACAAAATTAATTCACAAGAAGGTATTAAAATTAAACAACCTACAAAAAAAAATGTAAAACAATTTCAAGGTATAAGTAGTGGCGTGATTGGATCTGTATATTTGGTTTTAATTATCATTATTGCTTTTATACGATTTGGTATGACACGCATTAAAAAATATACTAAAGATATGTTATTACCTAAAAAAAACTTTAAACCATATATATTAGTTCCTATACTAATCGCAGTGTTTACAGTAGTGCAAGGGTTCATTAACTCATCTGTGTTATATGCACGATGTGATAATGCGATGTATATCGAGTCATTTACAACAGCAGCAACTACTATGACTTTTATTTTTGGAATAATCGGTGCGTTAATTGAAGCATTTACTTCATGGAAGCGACCTTTTACAAACACTTTTGGTAACTTATTTGCGTCATTTGGTAAAAAATTAAAAGACGATATAGCCACCCAATTATTTGTGCCAACATTTAAAAAAACAGACACGCAATTAAGTGAAAAAATAAGAAAAGACATCAATATAATTTTAAGAGAGATTACGCCTTATAACTTTCAACTGTTTATGAATAATTTAAATGTGCCTGTAAATGAAGAAACGAAACCAACCATTATTAAATTTTATAATAAATTATTAAGAAAAGATATAATATCAACTACGGTGTGGTATATATTAACTATTATTTTGGTTACAACAATTAATATGAATACAATACTTGGTATGCCTTGCGATAGTCCAATTAAAATTTAGGCAAAGTTAGGTAATATAATATAAATAAGTAGCATAATATTGCTAAAAATATTGTAATAAGCCATATAGGCAATACTGTTTTTTTTCTAGAAGCCAATCCAAATTGTCTTAAAGAACCATCTTTTCCATAAATAATAGATGGTTTGGCTATTTGTATAACAATAAATAAAATAACAAATAGAACAATAGATACAGATGTTATATTTTGTCTGATAAATAGGCGAAACATTATTATATATATACTATTAATTTAATATTTTAAATAAGAAAATGTAAAAATAAGAAATTTTACTATGAACCAAGCTAAAAATATATTTTTTAACACGTAAAAATATATTTTTATTTTATTTTATTTTTATTTTATTTAATTAATAACCTTCATCACCATCCATATCACCAAAATCATCATCTTCTCCCATCATCATCATATCCTCCATTTGCTCTTCATTGGCAATTCTATTTTCTTCATTTTCATATGCGGCTTCATCATCTTGAACCGCTTGAGTTTGCGTAGTTTCACTTTGTTCTCTACTAACTTGCTGCTCTGATTGTTCTAATGCTTTTGCTAATTCATCTTCTATTTCTAGATCATACTGTTTTTTGTTATAAATATACAACGATTTAGTTTGACCCAAATTCCACTTACCTAATTTTGCATTTTTCATGTAATCTTCTGACTTACGATCTTCTTTACTCATATTTTTAAATGCCTCGACTATATTCGTTTTTTCTTGCTCTTTGACATTTAATACCTTATTTTGTATGTCTTCCATTGACAGGTTAATAGTAGATTTTTGATAAATAAGTGTTTCCAATATAACATTGACAATTTCACCAACTTGGTTTTGAAGTTCTATATCTTCATCTTCTTCATCTTCTTCATCAAGTTGGTTTGATATATTTAAATAGTTATTTAATGCCTTCAATATTAAGTTTTTATACAACAAAATCGTAATTGTATTATTAAATACACTTTTCTTTGTTTCTTTATAGCCAATAATATCCGAATAAACCGGTATGTATTTTGAAAATTCATATATCGTATTGTTTTTCTCCACAACAGTTTTTAAATATTCGTTTAAATGACTATCATCTCCAAACCTAGAAAAACTACCCAATTCTTTTTGTATTATCTCTCCCAATTTTTCGTTATGATAGTCGCTGAGTTTCCAATGTTTGGGCATTGTTTTAGACAATTGCTCGACATCAAATGTCACCCCACCAAGAATAAGTTGTGGATACTTTACACAAACATTAAATAATGTATTTTTCAAGTAATTTAATGAAAATAAACTGGTTTCATCCTGGCTTGTTAAATATTCCCCACCGTCACGACTCTTAAATATTTCCATATTCATAATAAAATCAGTTATCTTGCGACCAGCCGCGGTAGCACTTATGTTATCAGATATATTTTCATATAATTCCATGTTTTTAGCTTTCAATGATAAAATAAAATCATTTACACCATCATCCGTGTCTTCGGTATAAACTAAATCAAAACTATCTAAAATGTTTTTTTGTAGTAAACTAACAATGTCTTTGTCTATAATTCCTGCGTTATTTATTAACTTATCTTCAAATAACTTTTTAGGGGAGTCAATGTCATTTTTATATCCTTGACTAATAACATTTCTTTTAGATATAATATGAATCAGTTCTATTAAACTATCCATTGAATACGCATTTCCATCTTGCTTCATTTTACTTATTTTCTCACTTAAACTATCATACTTTTTAAAACTACTTTCATTCTTGACGCAAATAGCAGCTAGTTTATCATCTAATATAGCACCAGTATTGTATTTACAATATTTTATAAAACTTAAATAAATAGTCGTTTCATCATAATCACTAGAAACAATTGGATACTTTAGTTTTGTATTTTCATCATTATAAAACATAGACGGTTTCATTAGTTTCATGTAATTGTTGTATTTTACCATCATTCCTTTTATTTCTTTATTGCGTTCTATCAAAAGCGGTTCTTTTCCAGAAAAGTAATTGAAATTGTGAGTGGTTTCATTGCAACAAGCATTTTCCATAAACGGTATATTATTTAATGTATTTAACACGACTTCTCTGTTTTTAACAACCCGTTCCATATCTTCTTGTATTAAAAACGATTGATTAATTACCTTTCCCATCAAACTAAAAATGTATGAAAATTGTCTAATATCTCCTTTTCTTATACTTTCATCAAGTAATTTATCGAAATTACCCGATAAGCCCCGTGTTTCTTCTACATTGACTGGACTTAAACTAGGTAAAAAAGTTCTCCAGGTTTTAATATCAAATTCACTTACTTCTTCAGTTAAACTCATGTTTAAAATCATCCAATCTCTTTTTTCATCTAATTTACTACTAATATCCGGTTCATTTAATATTTTGGTTTTAATAAATTTTATAATTGTAGATACTAGTGCATCTTTTACTTTATTAAAGTTGGAACGGTTGGTTTTTGGTAAAACATTATAAGGACGGACACTACTTCGCAACTTTAAAAATAAACAAGCAATATAAGAAACGATCGATTCATCGCCACTTTTATCCAGTGGAAATCCATCAAATGACATTACACAACCTTCAAAAGTAGGGGCTCTTGTTAAATGTGGTGTAAGCAACTGTATACCAATTACATATAAACTAATCATTAAAATTATTTTAATTTCATCATTTGCTTTTTCGTAATCTATTTTTTTCTTTTTCTTATCTTTTTTATTTTTCTTTTTTTCATCCGCGCTTTCTTTTTTAGAATACTTTTTCATAAAAATGATCATGTATTTAATAATAAAATCGTGCTGTTGTTTTGTATCGATTTTCAATTTTTCGTCCAATGTTTTCAATACTTTTTTTACATCTTTAATTAACTCTGCTTGCTTTTTATCAACAACCACTTCGGCGGTTTTAGGTTTAAATACAATGTCAGTTTCCTCTTCTAGAATAGCTCGTGTTACGCGCTTAAACCCACTTTTCTCATATCCTTCGTTTTCATCATACTGCAACTTGGTAATCATATAACCACTGTGTTTATCAACAATACTATCACCATCTGCTGTTCCTCGTAATCTAATTATTTCATTTAAATTATCAATATAATGTCCATTTTGAAATCCAACTGCCAAATCATAGTAAAAGGTAGGTAGCAAAGGCACATTTGTTTCGGAACAATAATACCAATATACTGACTCATCTCCTACCGATTCTCTACAATAAGTGTTAATAAAGTAAAGTATATTCGCCATTTTTGATACCATATCATAATCCGATAATATCTTGTTTTTCAACTCTTCATGCGGTGAAACCATAACTTCTTCGGCAGACAACATTTTACCAATATTTATTTTTTGTATATCGTATTTTAAGTCGTGCTTTTTCTTTAATATTTTAAGTAGTTGGGCCGATTCGGTGCTTTGTGAAATCCTTTCTGAAATCATTTTATTAATTTCTTCCTTGTTTTTTACTTGCATTTCCTCGTAATGCTTTATTAATTCTTCAGCAGACAATTCATTTACTGCTTGTTCTTGATTTTCCTTATTCATGCATTCTTTATTTATTTTCAAGCAGTTCTGTTTTACATTACAAAATCCAATTTCCTCCACTGGTTTATTTGTTTTTTCTTCATCTAATTCCCATTTGTTGTTTTTTCTAACATAATAATGCATTTCATAACCATCGGGTTCTAATATAGCATAATCACCTTCTTGGACGCTTTTATAACCGTCTATCATACTTCTGGCGTCTACCTCGGGACTTTTCGCACGCATTTCAGTTAAGTGTTTTACCAATTCATTATAAGTGATTTCGCCCCCACGCTCTTCTTTTAAGCCTTCCAAAATATCATATGGAGTATCATCATATTTAGAATCGTATTCCACATTTTTATTATTGTCTTGCAGTAAATCGTCTAATTCAAAATATTTTTTCGACAATTTAACACCATCTAGTGAAGTTGGTTCGCATTCACTATTATCAATCTTTCTTTGTTTTAATTCTTGTTTTATTTCATTTAATGTTTCTGGAGTTAATTTACTGTCATTTTCTGCGTCATCTAATGAACTGTGTATTTCCCGTGCTATTATCGACATCATCAACCGACCATCGTCTAATCGATACATTTTATTTAACAATTGCATGTCCATCTCTTTATCAATATCATACAACTTTCTAACCTCTCCCGATTTAATGTATTTTTCCAAGTCGCTTATCTTAGCATAATTTTTAATGAATTTTATGTAGTTATTGTATTTTATGATGTTGCTAATTTTTTCTTTTTTGTATTTTGCAATTTGATTTTCTATATAATCTTTCATAAGTAAGTAATCATTGTAAACAATACCATCCTTTTGTATATGATATGGCGTCAAATATTGAGATATCCTATCAAGAGATACACCATTTTCGATTACAGATTGTAAATTTTTAAACAATTCATTTACATTTAATGTTGTATTATCAACAACTTCTTTCCACGGAATGGGTGTGTCGCTAATCGTTTTATTTGAATGATACACAATATTATCAAGTATATTGGCGGGTGATGACGTGTCGTTTAACATTACCTCCGTATTATCATTTAAAATACTACCGTAATGAATTTGATTTTCGTGATGGTTTACTTTTTTCAATAAAGAGGTGGCATCGGAAAAGATACTTGAATATTCCATTACATCGTATGGAAGTGTTATAAATCCTTTAATGTGTAGTTTGTCGTTTTGCGTAATAGCCAAACGTTCGGTATTGGATGGGATAAATTTAGAACATCCCGGTCGTTTTTTAGACAATGGCTTAAGTTTAGTTAATCCAACGCTTGTTTTGTCAATTACAAAGCGGTCATTGTTAGTTAATTTACCAACTTCCCCTTCTTCATCGTAAATTATATTTATACTTTTAAAATCATCCATATTTTCAACAATAACATTATTACCATATGTTTCCATTATTAGCATATCCGGCTTTTGCATTGGCTTATCATATGTAGTAAAATCAATATTTTTGTAGAAATAATCGTATTTGTTTTGTCCGTCTGGTATTGTATTTGACTTATATTCATTATTTATTCTAGTTAAGTTGTTAATAACATCACTTGTTTTTTTAATTGAAATATCATCATTTTCGCCATCATTTTCGCCTTTACTAAGATATATATGTTTTTTTGTTTCAACTACTGGTAGTGCCCAATACACTGTCTTTGCATTATTTAATGATTCTGCGACAGGTTTGTAATCAGCCGTTTTGTATAAAGTATCTGAAAAATACCCTTGTTCATCAAAAGTGGAAAATTCCTGTCTTAACTCTTTGTATCTTTCTAACATAACATTAATGTGCTTTAAATACTTAGAAGTTCTTTGTGAAGAAGGGACACTAGACAGCAAATCATCCATCAAGTCATCTACCTGATCTTTTATGTCATATATTTTTTCTTTTTCAGACAATTCCACTTCTTCCCTTATCTCTCCCAAATCTTCATCTAAAAATTCAATATCTTTTATATCAATCAAGTCGTCTTCTAAATTAACACCTTCATCATCTTGAAACATATCATCTTCATCGACATCACTATCAAATTCACCATCTTGCGTCATTGCACCTGTATCCGTATCTTTTGCTGCTAGTTCTCTTTCGTTGTCTTCATCTACTTTTTTTTCAACATCTCCTTCTACTTCTTGTTCCATACCCACCTCATCTTCCGCCATTACATCTTTTTTTTGTTTTGGTGGTTTAAAATCTTTAATGGATTGAATGGGTAAATCACGGGGAATACCTTTGTATTCAAAATCAATATATAAAAATGCACCATCTGGATAACTTTCAATTTCAATTCTATCTTCTTCTAGATTTGTGATTTTCCCATTTATTATTGTAGGTAGTTCTCCACCAAATTCAATGGTTATCCATCTATTTACCACCAAGCCATTTTGCCTAGCAAACCCCTGATTTTCTGGTTTATACAATATTAGTATTTGTTCTATGGATTCTTCTGTTAAAAATCCTTCTGCCACATTTAAAACCGTTTTCTTAAGCGAGTTTTGCTCTAGTAACTCTATTTCTTTTTCATCTATATAATTAACCATAAACACTTTATCGTTTAAATCACCATTATCGGGTGCTATAATTTTAATAATCTGCCCTAAAGACAAAAATAAAGAATCCGACATTTTTTTTTCCATTGTCTTATAAAATAATTAGAAATTATATTCTAATATTATTAACTGTTTATCATATTACAAAATTGATTTAAATAAATAATAATAAACTAATTATTAATAATCATTTATGTATAACCTTAGCGAATATTTCGATTTCACCCGTATCAATGATAAAGACTATTGTGAGTCTAAAGATTTGACTGTAAAGAAAATACATAATTTCCACCTTTTAAAATATAAAAAAAATAAGTTAAATGATGATAATGTCGAGACGCTTGGTATGTTTCGTTCAGTAATAGTTGACGACAACCGTATTGTTTGTTATGCACCTCCTAAATCATTAACACAAGATAAATTCAATGATTGGTCCACGATTGAAGATGGCAAGTATATAAGTCAACCATATATTGAAGGCACGATGATTAATTTGTTTTGGTGCACGGAAATTGATGACTGGGAAATATCTACCAGAAGTAATATTGGTGCGAATTGTTATTTTGATAGAGATGAAAAAACTACATTTCGAACAATGTTTATTGAATCGATGGTGTTTTGTGGTTTGGAATTTGAAGATTTCAACAAAAACTTTATGTATAGTTTTGTGATGCAGCATCCTAATAATGTAAGAGTTGTTCCAGTGAATAGGCCATTTGTTTATTTGGTAAATATTTATCAATTAGTTAATAACTATTGTGTAACAACTGTAACTACTGATGGCGGAGAACATGGAGACTGGCATAAATTTCGAAACATTATGATTCCAACTATTGTGCCTGATGTGTCTTCTTATAAGGCGTATATGAAACAAATGAGTGGTATAATCGACGCAAATTATAATTATGTTTATCCTGGCTATGTAATTAAAACACAAGATTCAATGCGGCGGCTAAAAATCACTAATCCTTCTTATGAATATGTTAAAAATTTAAAAGGCAATAGCACTAAAAATCAATATCGTTATTATGTGTTGCGTCAAGAAGGAAGAGTAAGTGAATACCTTAAATATTTTCCCAAATTTAAGTATCAGTTTCAAAAGTTTAGAAAAGACTTACATGACTTTACTAATGAATTATATAGTTCATATGTATCGTGTTATATTTTAAAGGAAAGGGAATTGAAATATTTCCCTAAAAGATACAGAACAAATATGTTTAATATGCACCAGTTGTATTTACAATCTCTTCAATCAAATAAAGACAAGGTTACGATTAGAAAAACAATTGAGTATGTAAATACGATGGACCCAGCTTTGTTGATGTATTGTATGAATTCCGACTTTAATCAAAATGAAATTAATAAAGCATGTATCGCAGCAGAACAATAAATATTGAAAAACACACTATAAAAACACACTATAAAAACACACTATAAACAACAATAAATTATATTTTTTACTGAAATGATAAAATACACACAAAAAGAAAAAATGTAAATCAAATAATATTTTACCAAAACAAGTTAAATATTATTACTAAAGTATTAGTATATGCGTATCGACCATACACCCCAGTTAGATTTTAAAGATGTTTTAATTCAACCTAAAAGAACCACAATCACAAGTCGTTCTCAAATTTGTTTGGAAAGAACGATTACTTTTCCAAATACTAAAACGACATGGACCGGAGTTCCTATTATTGCTTCTAATATGGATACAACCGGGACATTTGATGTATATGATCTGTTATCTTTATATAAAATGGTTACTTGTTTACATAAACATTATGAACTGCATGATTTTAAGCATCGCTATGGTAGTAGACCATTAAACCCCGAATATTTTATGGTATCAACTGGAATAGGAGAAGATGCATTACCAAGATTAAAGGAAATTGTTGAATTTACCAAAGCAAAATGGATTTGCATTGATGTAGCAAATGGTTATATGAATATTATTATTGATTTTGCTATTAAAGTGCGAGAAATGTTTCCAGATAAAATTATTGTTGCTGGAAATGTAGCATCAAAGGAAATGGTGGAAGCATTAATAATTAATGGCAAGGTAGATGTGGTAAAAGTTGGGATCGGACCAGGTAGTGCTTGTTTAACACGTCGTAAGACGGGAGTTGGTGTTCCACAATTATCAGCAATCATTGAATGTGCCGACGCAGCACATGGTATAAACGGATGTATTATTGGTGACGGGGGTATAACATGTCCTGGTGACTTGGCAAAGGCATTTGGTGGGGGTGCTGATTTTGTTATGATAGGTGGCCAATTTGCGGGTCATTATGAAAATCCAGGCACAGTAGAAGAGATAGATGGAAAAAAATATAAATTGTTTTATGGTATGAGTTCCGAACATGCTATGAAAAAACATTATGGCAAAATGGCTACATATCGTTCTTCCGAAGGAAGGGTCGTGCGTGTTCCTTATAGAGGTGCTCTTAAAAATACAGTTCAGGACTATTTGGGTGGATTAAGATCAACCTGCGCTTACATCAATGCCCATAATATAAAAAACATACCCAAATGCACGACATTTCTAATGGTCGGTCAACAACTTAATACCCATTTTGAAAAATAATAAGTAAGTAATAAATAAGTAATATGGAATAAATAAAAATACATTTATTTTTATTTATTGTTTATACGCACGCTTAACTGCGACACTCTAAGTAGCATGTTAGTTATTGAAAGTTGACTTTCAACTCTTTAAATACATTGGAGGCAATAATACAAGAATTATGTAGTATTTCAACGACATTTGCCGTATTTGCTACATCCTTATTATCATCTGTGAATGCGATCCTAATAATGGAGTTTTCATCGTGTGGATGTGGTTTTGAAAATCCAACAAATGATAATAACCTTGTATTTCTATAATAATAGTAATGCATAACATACTCCAATATTTTACCAATTGTATAGTCTTCTTTATACAATATGATGTCAAATGAGTATTTCAAAGCAACTTGCATTTCCTTTACTGAAAATAACTTGCCATTTTCACTTGCGGATTGTATGTCGCTTAAACGACTTATCAATATATCACATGCCTTTCTTATGATTTGCTTATTTGTATATATACCCAATGTTTCCATACAAAAGTCATAAGAACCGTCCTTTGTATAACGTAAACCATCATGATTAAACCAATTTGTTTTTTCATAATCGATTTTTTCTTCCAATTTTGCTAATTCAGCTTCTTCCACATCATTGCGCATCTTTTGCTCTATCTTTTCCCATTCAGCATTTTGCTTTACTCTGTCAATAGCATATTTATAGGCACAAGATGACACTACATTATACATTCCATTATCCCTTGCTTTTTTAATATTTAAATTACAAGTTAGTTTTAATTTTTCACCTTTTATTTCCTTTGATATCATTGGTTTTAGCCTAGCAAATAGTATATATGATTTAGTTTGTTTATTAGGGGGGAATAGTTGTTTTACTTTATCTTGAGGCAATTCTTTGCCGGTTTTTTTATCAACCAGTTTAAAATCCTTGGTTGTGATATATTCCATAGAATTAGACAGATTTTCCCTATCAATAACCACCTGTAAATCTTTTACACTGTCGTTTAAATCACCAACATGTACCGGAATACAACCTAATCGTTGCTTTAATATTTCATTGTTAAACATTGTGGTATTATGCTCAATATTAATTGAATTATCATCTGTATCGATAACAGCCGTTTCAATATCAGATATGATTGTTCTTCTTAATCCATTCACAATACTTACATTTGTATTACTTACATTAAAATTTAACATATCATGTTCTTCAACAATACCATCCACTTTAGGTAAAGGTATTGAACTAGAGAACTCTAGGTTTTCTGAAGATTTAGAATTATTCATTGAATCGCTCATTATTATATAAAATACATATAAATAAATATATTTATATCAATTTAATTTACAATCATTAATTATAATCATTAATTACAATCATTTACAAACAATTATAATAGTTCGTTATAATTGTTATATAAAAAAATTCCCATTTAGTAAATGAGTTCTGTATTGTATTATAGTAAGTATTGTAAAAACTGTGATTCTATTATAGGAAAATTATCAAAAACATCTGTTCAAAAAGATATTCATTTTGTTTGCGTGGATAAACGGATAAGAAAAGAAGATAAAACATATTTAATGCTGGATGGAGGTAAGCAAGTATTACTTCCTGAAACCGTGCAAAAAGTCCCCGCTATTTTGCTATTGTATCAAGGCTATCGTGTATTGTATGGAAAAGACATAATGAACTATTATCAGCCAAAAATCAACGCAGAAACTGGAATTGCGACACAAGATAATTTAGAACCGTCTGCTTATTCATACACAGAAATGGGAACTAGTATGTCAGATGATTATTCTTATTTAGATCAATCAAGTGATGAAATGTCCGCAAAGGGAGAAGGTGGTATGCGTCAAATGCATAGTTTTGTATCATTAAATGACACTCTTTCAATTGAAACACCACCAGAAGATTATATACCAGATAAAGTGCGAGAAACCGATTTAGATAAACTACAAAAACAACGCACTATGGAAATAAAGTAACTACTTAGTAATTTTCAAATAATACTAAGTAAATTTTACTAATATTATGGAAATAATAATATATTTTTTAATATAATTACTTAAAAAATACATTACATAATATGATAATGGATAAGGTATCTTTATCAAAAGCATTTTCGAACCACTACATGGAATTTTTAGATGAAGTCATAAAAGTATATCCTAAAAGCGTTAAAATACGAACATTTAGAACGGCTTCATCTCAAATAAAGTCAATTAACCCTAGCAAATTAATTAAAATGTGGCATAAGGTAATTGGTTCAAAATATAAAGACCAAATATACTCTGAAAACTTTGATTTTTTCAAAAATATGGACTATTCTTCTAATTTGAAAAATACCAAATGGGATTCAAACGACATTTATTGTTTTATAAATGAAATGAAGGCATCATGGGATACTTTATCAAATGATAATAAAAAAAAAACAGCGAAGTATTTAGGTAACTTAACCAAAATGGCGGAGATGTATAATACGATGCAGTAAATGTAAATAACAGTATATCTATACTATAATTGTATATAAATAATAAAATATCTAATATATTTCAGTTAACTTTAATTTAAATATATTAGTAAATATGTCTATATATGGCTGATGTATCAAATAATAGCAGTGAAGAAATTCCTAGTGAATTTAAAAATTTAATGAATGATTTTATGGGAGATATATTAACTAGTTTTCCAGAATTGGCTTCTTATATAGAGCCGTATTCTACATTAGACAACAATGATACATTAAGTTATTTATTTCAACATTGTAAAACGGTGTATCCGGCAAGATTTTTCGATATTTTATACAATAATGAATCTATATTTACCGATGAAAATATAACAACTGAGTTTCTTCCTAACATTGATTTTTCCAAGTTATGGAAGGAAAATTTGACGCAAAAAACTAGAAATATCATTTGGAAGTATCTGCAGTTAATTTTATTTTGCGTAATTCAAAATGTAAAAGACGCTTCATATTTTGGCAACAGTGAAAAATTATTTGAAGCCATTGACGAAGACGAATTTAAAAAGAAAATAGCAGAATCAATGGATGACATCGGTAAATTTTTCCAAGATAACGGTTCTATGTTTAATCAAAATGACGCATCTGGTAATGAAGACTTTAACATGCCGGATAGTGAAAAAATACACGATCACATCAATGGATTATTAAAAGGAAAATTAGGTAGATTGGCGTCTGAAATAGCAGAAGAAACCGCAGGTGAAATGAATTTAGATTTATCAGGAAGTGAAAATGTAAACGATGTCTTTAGCACTCTTTTTAAAAACCCCACCAAATTAATGAAGATGGTTAAATCCATTGGTTCAAAGATAGATAATAAAATAAAGTCAGGGCAAATCGATGAAAAGGAGTTAATGCAAGAAGCGGGTGAATTAATGAAGCAAATGAAAAATATGCCGGGGATGAAAAACATGGATAAAATGTTTAAATCGATGAATATTCCAAGCGATATGATACCTAATAACTGTAAAATCAATTTTGGAGCGATGCAGCAAAAAATGGCTGAAATGACAAAGCAAAGCAATACAAAGGATAGAATGTTGAAAAAGTTGGAAAAGCGAAAGCAAACAAAAGAAAAGCAATGCCGACAATCTACAAAAGCTCCCGTAGAGAAAACATATCAAGAAATACAAAACGAAATCGATTCTATATTTAAAACATTTCAAATGGATGGCGTTAGTAATAAAGAGGTTAGCAAAGCAACCAACAATTTCACCGACAAACCACTTAATAAAAAGAAAAAGAAAAATAAAAAGAAAAAGAAAAGCAACTTACAACAAAATTAACTGGTTATAAATAAAAAAATAACTCATTACTATATATTAAATGGATATTGATAAATTTTGGTTAGACGATCCGCTTATTATTTTTAAAAAAGAAAGGATAGCTGAGTTTTGGCCCGACAAAGGATTTAGTGCTTCTAGAAAACTAAACGCCATTACTAGAACAATTATAATATTAACTATTTTAGGATATTTTGGGTCGAAAAATATTAAAATAATAGTAACGGGTGTCATCACTTTGGTTTTTATAGTGGCGATTTACTTTATTCAAATAAAAAAAGAAGAAGAAGCGCAACAAGTTAAAGATATAATGAAAGAAGGGTTTGAAAGCAACGCACCGCAATTTGATAAGATTATGGAAAAAAACTTTACAACACCAACTAAACAAAACCCAATGATGAATGTGTTGTTACCTGAAATACATGATAAACCAAATCGCAAAGAAGCCGCTCCTAGCTATAATCCCAATATCAGAAAAGAAATTAGTGAAAAAGCCAAATCAAATTTAGAAGATGAAAAATTATACAAAAATTTAGGAGATAATTTAAGTCATCAACATATGATGCGAAATTTCCATTCTATGCCAAATACAAGTGTTCCTAATAATCAAAAAGACTTTGCTATGTTTTGTTATGGCTCTATGAAGTCGTGCAAAGAAGGAGATGAAGATGCTTGTTCTAAAAACATGAGAAGACTAGGAAATAATATATATTAAATTAATAAATAAAATAATTATCTTTATGTTATTTATATAAGAATGGCAAATGCTAGCACTTTTAATTACACATTTTATAATTTAACTGGTATTAATGATGATGTTGTTGGATTATCAGAAGGCGATGTTCAAAACCAACATTTTGGCTCTTATACTACAAAAAATTATTTTGAAAATAACTGTGGTATGAAAAAACCAATCAGCTTTGCTACACAACAACCAAATGTATTTTACAATGGAGGTCCAGGAACGGTTGGTGTAAATGGATGCAATGTAGAAAGCGATTCGGATCTTAGAATTGGAACGATTCAAACAAACCCAAAATGCCGTATCAGTCTTCAAGAGCGCCCATTTAAAAGCGTCCCTTTTCTAGGAAGAGGTAAGTCTGACGCACTTCAAGAAAGCAAACTTCAACAAGGAACATATTTTGCCGATAAGAAAAGTTGCCGACAAGTTACTGAAAAATCATTTCGAACAACCGATGTGGATTTAGTGCCAACTTTAAAAGCAACTATTCAAAACCCTAATAATTTAGTAGAAGGTGTAGCCAACAAAGGATGGATCCGCGGTGGATTACCTTCGCGAGATATGTCTAGAGACAACGATTACTTAAACAAGCGAAAATAATTTAAATACAACTAGCAAAATTAGTATTATAAACATGTATAATACTAATATCGTCGTTGACTATAATACAATTACAGGTGACAACTCCGATACAATATACAGAAAGCAAATATTAGAATTTGTAAATGTAAAAGAATTCAGCGATGAAATTAATACAAGAATTGAGAAATTATATGATTTACATCAAGAAAATGATGATCTAAAAAAAATAATATCCGTTTTAAGAACTTGTTTAGAACAAAGATGGCCTTTTGAAATGGAAGATAAAACAATCTTTATTTTTCTTTTTTCGTTTGATTATTTTTATTTAACATATCCTTTTATATCTACTTTGATAAATAACACAAATTCAGAAACTGATTTAGTAGAACCCATTATTAGTAAGATAAACTTAAATATTAAATCAAAATAATACACCAAAATATACACAAAAAAATAACATATTATATTAAATGGCATCGACAAGACTGAAAAACTTACCTAGAGAATATTTGCGAGAAAAAAAGATAAACCAAGATGTAAATAATTATGAGATGGACATTAACAAAAAAATGCCTAATAAAACATTTCTACCTGATTTAGGCATAAATCCAGGTAACATGTCCAATTCTTTTTATCATAATACATTTTCCAATAATACTTGCGATATTGAAAGTAATTTAATGGGAATTAATAGCACAAACTTGGTAGAAAGTAAACCACAATTTCAACCTCAATTAAATACGCTTCCATTTAAACGATATTTTGAACTACCAACGGCATTTGTTCCAGAACCTTTAGTAGTCAATCATAAACAACGACCGGCCGGTCCTTTCACTAACAATTAATTTACATTATTTACAATACCATATATGATATATGTGGTATTTTAATTACTTAAAATATATATATACATGAGTTATTTAAATGATTATGCTGATATACAAAAAAACATTGATGAATCTAGATTTAGTGAAACCGCAGAATATTTAGTAAATCATTTTTCTTATGTAAATGATGTAGCTAGAAACCAATCTGAAACTACTATGAATAAACTTTCGGGTGTTTTAACAGGTATATTAACACGAGATGAATATCAACAAACCCTTGTGAAATATGACGCAAGTGAAAATGTGGTTTTATTTAAAAAAGTAGATGATGGACCAAATAGTATTATTTTAGATATTAGTGATAATCATGCTATTCGAATACCGGTCGGGACAACCGCAGAGAGGCCAACCGTTCTTAGAGATGGTTATTTACGCATAAATACAACAACCGGTAGTTTAGAAGTGTATGTGAATGGACAGTGGGGGGAGTCTTTAAATGCTGCTACTGCACAATCATTTGTTGAAAATTATGTAGATATTTATATTGCAGATATTAGTCGTAATTTAAATGATAAAGTAAACAGAGATATTAGTAATGTTATCGGTGGAGCAAGTGAATCGCTTAATACATTGTTAGAATTAGAAAATTATGTAACAGATTTAAGTGATGGAAGAGTTGCCACATTAATCAATGATTTTATCGACTTATCTGGGAGAGAAAGACAAAATTTTGTTCAATTATCAAATGAAATTATATCGGTTAGCAATGAAGCTATTGGTATAAATGAACTAAACGATTTATCGTCAATAGCATTTCATACAATTTCAAATGAAATTGTTGATTTATCCAGTTATACATCAGCCGAACTATCTCTTGAAAAAAATAGACTAAGTGTAGAGTTATCCGATGAAATAAGTGATTTAAGTAGCGAAACAGTTCGAGACATTAAAGATTTGTCAACACTAACATTTACCACTTTAAATACCAATATTGTGGACTTATCTAATTATACATCAAGCGAATTATATACTAAAATCAATATTTTAAGAAATGAAAGAAGCATTAACATTACTGACTTATCTAGCTACACGTCTGCAGAATTGTCACTAGAAAAAAATAGGATTAGTGTTGAACTATCCACCAAAATACGCGATTTAAGTAGTGAAACCAGTAGTGACATTACGGATTTGTCTAACTACACATCTTCAGAGTTATCGCTCGAGAAAGCACGTCTTAGTGCAGAACTATCCACCGAAATACGCGATTTAAGTAATGAAACCAGTAGCGACATTACGGATTTGTCTAACTACACTTCTGCAGAATTGTCACTTGAAAAAAATCGTCTTAGTGTTGAATTATCTAATAAAATACGTGATTTAAGTAGCGAAACTAGTATCGACATAACAGATTTGTCGAATTATACATCTGCGGAATTGTCATTAGAGAAAAGCAGGCTTAGTGTTGAACTATCTACTGAAATACGTGATTTAATTAGCACAAAAAACAGCGATATCACGGATTTGTCTAACTACACATCTACCGAGTTATCACTTGAAAAAGCACGCCTTAGTGCAGAACTATCTACTGAGATTAGCACAAAAAACAACGATATCACGGATTTATCTAACTATACATCAGCAGAATTGTCCTTAGAGAAAAATAGGCTTAGTGTTGAACTATCCACCGAAATACGTGATTTAAGTAATGAA
>CEWH01047759.1_pt1 | contig 43136 bp, 37 predicted proteins | sample 531231 | NCBI WGS metagenome assembly CEWH01 (sample SAMEA2622316, study PRJEB7988) | marine metagenome | biome: marine biome (ENVO:00000447); feature: surface water layer (ENVO:00002042); material: "saline water (ENVO:00002010), including plankton (ENVO:xxxxxxxx)" | depth 5 m | reverse complement strand
ATTCTGCAGGGACTCAGGCTGGTATCCCGGAAAATGATACGGTGACGAGCGTAATACTAACTCATCCGAGACCATGTCCTTGGGGACGACCTCACTGGCCTTCGAAAGCCAATCGATTCTAAGCCCGCTGGTGGTGTCCCCTCCGATCGTCAATCTGCCTTTCCGGAGCTCCACACTACGATCGCCCTGCTCCCGAAAATAATATGCGAGAAACTCTGCCCATGTCTCAACCCCCACAGGATCGACGACGAATTCACGCCGCTCGAGACCAGTGTCCCATCCCGGGAGCGCCTTGAGAGGAGCGGTTAGCTCAACCACCAGATCTTCGGAAACAACGCCACTCGCTCTGAAACGTCCTTTCTCCCTCTCCACCCGCAACCAGCCGGGCGCTCGTAGCTCACTCGCACGGCCAACTACCCGCACTCCGGATAACCCGTCAACCCGGGCAACAACCCGGGCCCGCTGCGCATCTGAATCTACCGCCCCAGAAATGAAGGCATCAAGATAATCAAGCCGCACACCTGGATCGACCACCCCTTCCTCCTTCAGGATTCCCTCGACCTGACTCTCAAGTCTCGGCTTGAGCTCGCTGAGGAAAATCTGCCTGTGAAAATACCCAATACTGGGAATCAGAAGCAAGATCGCCAAAACTACGAAGCTCTTCACAAAGGAATGCTCGTCGACGGGAAGGCTGGCGACAAAAGAAAAATTCAGATCTCTGGCATTACGGAGAACAACTGCCCTGCAAGAGCTCTTTTTTAAGGAGGAAGGAGGCAGAACTCGTTCCCCGGGCTCAAGCCAATCTACCCTTGGCCGCGATCCATTTTCCTCTCCGATGAACAATGTCAAAAGTCAGGCCTGCAGCCTGAGCGGCCTTCTCAGTATCGTCCCATTGATCCCGCAGAACCCCCGACAGGATCAGGCTCCCCCCAACCGCAAGAGCATGGGCCATTTTTTCAAAGGATCGCTGGAGCACGGCCGCAAAAAGATTCGCCACGATCACATCATATGAATTACTCGGGATCCAATCATCCAGATCCGATTGTGAAACCACTACCCCGGACGCATTATTCCGCTCTACGTTACGCTGCGCCACCAAAACCGCGTTGGGATCAAAATCCATCGCCTCACACCCAGCTGCACCTAGCAGGCTTGCCGCAATGGCCAGAACCCCTGTCCCGCACCCGAGATCCAGCATGCTCCAACCCTCCCCTTGCCGCCTCCCGGCCTCATCGGCGAGAAATCTCAGGCAAGAGGATGTGGTGGCATGGTCCCCGGTTCCAAAAGCCATTTCAGCCGGGATAATCACTACAGCCCTGTCTCCCCTGTTCTTCTTCAACTTCCTTAAGCTCACCGCATTTGTTTCGGAGGTCACCAGCAGGCAATCACGAATTTTCAGTGGCGGAAGGGGCTTCGCCGATTCTGAGACCCAGTCCACCTCCTTAAGATGTCGAATGACCCCTCCAAATTGCCCCACTAACTCAAGAGCGTCGCTCTCTCTTTCACAATAGAGATCTACTCGGAGAAACTTCCCATTTCTCAGCCTCGTAATAACGGCATTCTGATTCCCATGAAAACGCTCCTCCCAGAGATCTTCCTTACTTATTGCCGAGCGCTTCGACCATACCCACATCGTTGCTTCCACGCTTTAAGTCACAGCCTTGCGGATAGCACAATAGAATCCTCTATATTTTATCAATCCACCCGGAAAGCCCTCATTAGACAGATCGCGGTGAGCACTCCCAGTCATCTGGGAATTTCACTTGCCCCTTCCGTATTCAAAAAACGACTAGGAGTCATCAGGCGCCAATTGGATCAGTGTCCTGACAAGTTTTCTCTGATCTCCTTCAAAGTGGTCCTTGATCAAAGCACTCTGGTATTCCGGCGCTATGTCCCATGCACTCAGGGTTTTACTCGCTCCGAGAAAGGCAAGAAGTCTGAGAGGATGATCGCAGGAGTACGAATAGTGTGCCCGTCCCGCCCGCGCTGGCATCACCTGCAGAATTCGATCCCCATCAATCAAATGTAACCCGGGAACACATCGATCTCGCCCCTCCTCCAGCGCCTGCTCGTAGGAAGACACTTCGCTTTCCCAATCATAGGATTGCAAGAGCTCAAGACACTGCTCAAGGGAAGGCTCTGAAACCGCCTTCAACCTGCAGTCATAGTGCTGGATCCATACTTCCACACCCGCTTCTCTCGTTCTCCCCGGTCTAAGTCCAGCCCGAAGCGACAAAGAGGATCCGTGGGGTGCGGTGCGTTTTGGCCACTGGAGCTGGGTCCCTCACCGCCCCGCCTGATGCGCCGCACCTACGCCCGAGAAAGAGAGGTTCTTCGGAGATAAGGAATTCATCCCCGTCCTTGTCGTACGGACGCATAGGTTGTATTTACTCGGGCCGTCATATCCTTCCAAAAGATCGAGTAACTTTGGCCAGACCACTTAAACAATGAGACGAATTCTCATTCTTCTTAGTTTCATTGCGGCTCCAATCATATCGGCCGCCGCCAAAGAGCAGGCCTATTGGGCTTTCCAGCCACTCACCCCGGTAAAAGTTCCCACCGAGGAAGCCAATCCATGGGCTCGGAACGCGATCGATCATTTTATCCTTGAAAATGCCCGAAAAAGGCAGCTTTCCCCAAATGCCAGCGCCACTCGCAACTCACTGATCAGGCGCGCGTATTTTGACCTGATCGGCCTTGCCCCCTCGCGCAAAGAGGTCGAAGAGTTTACTGCAGACTCCTCACCCGGAGCCTACCACCAGCTCGTCTCTGAATTACTCTCCAGCCCACATTACGGGGAACGGTGGGGTCGCCACTGGCTTGATGTAGCGCGCTTTGGCGAAAGCCACGGCTACGAGAGTGACAACGAGCGGCCAACCGCGTGGACCTATCGTGATGCCGTGATCCGGGCCCTGAATGAGGACATGCCTTTCGATAGGTTCACCCAGTGGCAGGTGGCAGGCGACTCCCTGAAAGGCGACGATGCTCTGGCTCAGGCGCTGACTGGATTTCTTACCGCAGGATCAACGGTAACTAACGTAGATGGAATAGACCGTGAAAAGGCCATGTATGATAAGATGGACGATATCGTCTCAGCTACCGGATCCGCATTCCTTGGCCTGACCATCGGTTGCGCAAGATGTCACGATCACAAATATGATCCGATTTCTCAGCGTGATTACTATCGTCTCGTCGGATTTTTTCTTCCGGGTAAACCAACAGATCGCAATGTCGCTATCGGCGACAAGGGTGGCACAGTCAAAGCGCTCACATGGAATGGTGGCAATACCCGCAAAAACCCACTGTTGAGCAGGGGCGATGTTGAACAGAAAGAAGGCGATGTTGGATCTGGAGTTTTGACTGTCCTCAGCCCCGATAGCAGTGACATCACCAACTGGATCCTTGAAACAGAAAATAAGGGGGGAGACGGCCGGCAAGGGCTGGCACGGTGGCTGACGGACGTTGATAAAGGTGCTGGGGCTTTGTTGGCACGGGTGATCGTAAACCGCCTCTGGCAACACCACTTCGGTGTTGGACTGGTCAAAACCAGCAATAATTTCGGCAGCGTCGGGGACAGGCCAACCAATCAGGATCTCCTCGATTGGCTGGCCACCGAACTTATCAGAGAGGGATGGAGGCTGAAACCCATGCACAAGCTCATCATGACAAGTGCGACCTATATGCAGTCTACGGAGTGGGACCAGAAGCGGCATGCGATAGACCCCGAAAACACCCTGCATTGGCGACGGCATCCGAGGCGGCTCGAAGCTGAAATTCTTCGTGACTCGATCATGAATACCGCTGGGACTCTGAACAGAAAACTCTACGGTCCAAGCGTCAAGCCGTGGGTATCCAGCGACGCGGTAAAGACAGGCTCGACCAATAAATGGCCAACCAATGTCAAGGATGGCCCGGAGACCTGGCGGCGCAGTATTTACGTCTTCATGCGGCGCTCGATGAGAGTTCCTTTCTTTGAAACCTTCGATGTTCCAGACGCCATGCAGAGTCGGGGTCTCCGGGAAAAAACTACTGTTCCGACCCAGGCACTGCTCCTGTTGAACAACCGGTTTGTTCGCCAGCAAGCTACTCATTTTGCTCAACGGGTCATCGCCGCGGCCAAGGCGCGACCCACGGACTCCAAACCAGAGGAATGGCGGGCTATCGTGGAAGAGGCTTACTGGTTGGCTTTCTCGCGGCAGGCGACAGACACTGAGATCAAGCTGGGCACTGAGTTAATGGCAAAGGAGCAACAGACCGTTGAGAACTTCTGTCATATTCTTCTCACCCTGAACGAATTCGCCTATGTCGATTAATCTGGCTAACGCCTCTCTGGCGATGACACGTCGGGACCTCCTCTCCAACGCAGGATGCGGGTTTGGCTCCCTCGCCCTTGCGGGTCTGATGGCAGATCAGCAGCTTCTGGCAAACACGGTTAGCGAATCGGACTCACCGCTATCCCCAAGGCAGCCTCACTTCAGCGCTCGTGCGAAGCGGGTAATTTTTCTTTTCATGTATGGAGGCCCAAGTCATGTGGACCTTTTTGATTACAAGCCCGCCCTCAAAAAATATGAGGGGAAAAACGTGAGCGAGGTCGTTGACAAAAAGGGTGCGCGAAGCGTCGGCGGCCTTTTCCCCTCTCCCTATAGATTTGCCCGCCATGGGCAAAGTGGGCACTGGGTCTCCGACCGCTACCCACACCTTTCAGGAATGATCGACCGGACCGCTATGCTCCGGGGCGTCTATGGCCATTCCATCAGCCATGCCCCGGCGCTTTTCGAACTCAATACCGGCATGATCCGGACCGGGTTTCCAAGCGTAGGGTCGTGGGTCACCTACGGTCTAGGCTCTGACAATCGGGACCTCCCGGGATTTGTCGTTCTCTACGACTATCGCGGAGGGCCTATCGGAGGGGCCCCTAACTGGGGATCCGGCTTTCTTCCTGGAGCCTTTCAGGGAACGCCAGTCCGCTCAAAAGGCATCCCGATTCTGAATTTGAAGAGGCCCGATAGCTTAGCCCACTCCCAACAAAGAGAATTGCTTGATTATGCGAGTAAACTCAATCGTCACCATATGACTGGCTATCCTTCCGATAATGCTCTGGAGGCGCGAATTCAGTCATTTGAGCTTGCCTATCGAATGCAGTCAGCCGCGCCCGAGGCGTTGGATATTTCTCAAGAGAAGGAATCGACCCGAAGTCTCTATGGCATTGAAAGCGGCAACCCTGGGGAGTATTTCGGTAGCCAATGCCTCATGGCAAGGCGTCTCGTTGAGCGCGGGGTGCGCTTTGTACAACTTTACTCTGGTGGAGGGCACGGAGATAATAACTGGGATGCTCACGGCAGCATTGTGGGCAATCACGATAAGCACTGTGCCGCCACGGACCAGCCCATCGCGGGCCTGCTGCAGGACCTCGAACAGCGAGGTCTTCTCGATGAAACTCTGGTAGTATGGGGAGGAGAATTCGGGCGTACCCCACAGAAACAGGGCGGCAATGGACGCGATCACCACCCTTTTGGGTTTACCATGTGGATGGCTGGAGGCGGCATCAAGGGAGGCACCAGCTATGGTGAAACAGACGAAATAGGATACCACGCCACCGTAGACCGCACCTCTGTTCACGATATCCATGCCACGATCCTCCACCTCATGGGAATTAATCATAAGGAGCTTACCTATCACTTTAGCGGACGGGATTTCCGATTGACGGATGTCGCCGGCAAAGTGATCGACAAAGTAATTGCCTGAGCCTGCCCCGCCCTTGGCGCTCATCCTGCACCGGAACCACCGCCAAGTAACCTCCTAGCTGATAACGCCCATCTCCCGACCCGTTCGGGCAAATGCATCCACGGCTCGATCAAGCTGCGCCCTGGTATGAGCTGCGGAAATCTGAGTGCGAATTCGAGCGGTTTCATGTGGCACAACCGGATAAAAGAACCCGATGGCGTAGACCTCGTATTCCAGAAGCTTCTGCGCGAACTGCTGCGAAAGCGCGGCATCCCCAAGCATGATCGGAGTAATAGGGTGGTCGGCGCCAGCTATGGAAAACCCAGTCTCCGCCATGGACTCCCGGAAATAGATTGTATTGCGTTTTACGCGATCCGCTAACTCGTTGGAGGTCTCAAGCATTTCAAACACCTTCAGAGCGGCTGCGACAATTACCGGGGCAAGGCTGTTGGAGAACAAGTAGGGCCGCGAGCGTTGCCGAAGCAACTCAATGATTTCCCTGCGCCCTGAGGTATACCCTCCTGAAGCGCCTCCGAGTGCTTTCCCGAGGGTCGAGGTAGTCAGGTCGATCTTCCCGAAGAGTCCACAGTGTTCGTGAGTTCCACGCCCCCGAGGACCCAGAAACCCTGTAGCATGGCAATCGTCAAAATGCACCAGGGCTCCATATTTGTCAGCCAACTCATGAATCCCGTCCAGTTGAGCGATAACCCCATCCATGGAAAAAACCCCATCAGTGGTAATTAATTTCCTTCGGGCTCCGGAGGCCTCTGCCTCCTGCAATTTTGTCTCCAGATCAGAGAGATCATTGTTGTAGTAGCGATATCTCCGCGCCTTGCAGAGACGGACTCCATCAATAATTGAAGCATGGTTCAGGCTATCGGATATCACAGCGTCATCCGCCGTAAGAAGAGTTTCATAAAGACCTCCATTTGCATCAAAGCAGGACGGGTAGAGGATGGTGTCTTCTGTTCCAAGAAAAGCGGTGATCCGCTCTTCAAGCTCACGGTGAAGCGATTGGGTGCCACAGATGAAACGCACAGAAGCTGTACCAAACCCCCACCGCTCGAGAGACTCACGAGCGGCTTCCACAACAGCCGGATGACTCGCAAGCCCCAGATAGTTGTTCGCGCACATGTTGAGGACCTCCCGACCATCATCCAGCTTGATCATCACGTCCTGAGAGGAACTGATCAATTTCTCACTCTTATACAGACCCCTTTCCTTGATTTCCTCTATGAGGCGCTGGAGGCTCGATCGAAATTCGTTAGAAAACACGACCGACAGTATACTCAGATTGACCCTTGAGGGAGACCTAAATTACCTGCTGCTCGTTACGGCGCTACGCCTTGAGCCCGACGCTGACACACTTTCTAGCTGGGCGCACTATCCAGCCCGAAAACTTGGTGAACGACACGGGCTGCATCCTCTATACACGTCTCGGCAACCGTAATGGAAATCTTGATCTCGGAGGTGCTGATCATTCCGATATTAATTCCAGACTCCCCAAGGGCCTTGAACATCTGGGCCGCAACGCCCGAGTGAGAACGCATCCCAATTCCCACGACTGACAGCTTCGCAATACCTGCCTCGGTTTCGAGATCCGCTTCCCCTCCGAGCTCCGATAGCACGGGCTTCAGGGAAGCCTGAGCCCGACCCAGATCGTGAGTGTGCATCGTGAAGGAGTGCCGTGCATAGCCATCATGGGCTATGTTGGAAACGATCATATCAATATTGATCTCGTCATCCCCCAGCACTCCAAGGATACGGCCAGACATTCCAGGTTCATCGGGAATTCCCGTGATGGTAACGCGGGCCTGGGAGCGCTCGATGGAGACTCCACGAATGACCACAGCTTCCATTGCTTCATGTTCTTCAGTCACAATTGTTCCGGGGTTATTATTGAGAGAGGAACGAACTTCAAACTTTACGCCATATTTCTTTGCGAATTCGACTGATCGGGACTGCATGACCTTGGTTCCCACCGAGGCGAGTTCCAGAAGCTCATCGTAGGATATCTCAGGCAACTTTCTCGCATCGGAGACCACCCGGGGATCTGCAGTATAGACTCCATCGACATCAGTAAGGATCTGGCAGAGGTCAGCATCAACTGAAGAAGCAAACGCTATCGCCGAGAGATCCGACCCACCTCGCCCGAGAGTCTGGATGAGCCCCTGCTCATTAACACCCTGAAAACCTGCCACAATGACAACCTTTCCTTCCTCCAGATAGCTCCGGCTCAGGGTCGCATCTATGGTATCAATACGCGCCCGTGTGTGTGACCCGGAGGTTTTTACTCCGGCCTGACGCCCAGTGATGGAAACCGCTTCTACGCCAATTTGCTTAAGGGCCATGGTCACCAGTGCGATGGACTGTTGCTCCCCAGTGGAAAGTAGGACGTCCATTTCGCGGGCGGGTGGCTCATCACAGAGTTCCTCCGCCATTCCGATCAGCTTGTCAGTGACTCCCCCCATGGCAGAGACGACCACTGCGATTTGGTGTCCTTCACTCAGGAGGGACTTGATCCGCAGTGCTACACTGCGAATGCGATCGAAGGATCCAACGGACGTTCCGCCATATTTCTGGACGATAAGCATGGAGATTCGAAGTGGACGCGTTCCGCACGAAACCTAAGCTCGCACCAAACACAAGACCCCGCCGGGTTAGCGCCCACGGTGAGAGAGCGCAAGCTTCTGTTCTCGAATTCGTTGCAACTCCACCCGCTCTCACGGATAGAGTGCGTCAGCTGATCATCTTAGCCGAAGCCGCTGCGGAAATAATCAACTACTTCGCCAATGGCACGACAGGAGTATTCCAGCCTGCCATATCTGACGGTTTAGTCCCTGGCTTGCGCCGGCCACCGCCCCTCCCCCAGGTCGGATTAAATGGGCCGACAAAGGCTATTTGGGCATCAGGCATGATCTCGTCCTCCAACCCTACCGCCCAGAAGCAGCCATTGATCAGGAGCCTCCGATAGCCGTCGTCCAGAATATCATTGGAAGCTCCGTAAGTACTGGTGAAAACTTTCCCGGCTTTACCCGATCTTCCCTGGTAGCTTCTCGTCCACGCACCAGGCACGGGTGGCATTTTCTTGTTGGGCGGCGAATCCGCAGTCATTCCCTCTAACGGCTGAGCCATTGCCAGCACCGTGCTAGGCTCAAGAGGTGCGGCCCGGTAGCCGCCACACTGAGCCCACATTGTCTTAATCCCCCGGAGGATCGGGTGATCTTTCTCTGCCGGCACGATATCAAGACGAGTACTCTGGCGGTGATTCCCGCCATAGTGACCAGCCCACTTCTCACCAAGAACCTGTCGGCCCCATCCCCCTTGATATTCCTTGCCATTAAACCCATTGCCATACTTTGCCCATTTGCTGTCACCAGGTATCTGGAAACCATGTGTTGCCGTGCGCAGGCCGACAATCGGACCTCCTCTCTCCAGATAATCAACAAAATGCTGCATCTGTTCGTCCGGCCAGTTCTGGAAACGAGTAAAGACCACCATCAGGTCTGCCGACTTAAGAGCTTCCATGCCCGGCACATTAGACTGCCCGGGAGCGATCTCACCCTTGTCGTTCAACCCGAACAGAACGCTACACTTGAATCCATGGTGGCGGGCCAAAATCCTTGCGAGCGCGGGCAGGGTTTCTTCTGACTTATACTCATGATCACTGGCAATGAAGACGATATGTTTTCCTTTTCCTGCCCCATTCGCGCCTTCATAGGTCAGGGGCTTAGCGCTAACGTTGCCAAGGGAAACCCCGAGGCACACAACGACAAGGAGATAACAGCCGGGATTCATAGCGGAAGACTAGTGGTAATCGGAGGATCCGGGCAAGCCCACATGGACCTGAAAGTGCATATTCGGCGGTCCATTATCTCCACCAGTCGAGGAAGGTGGGACAATTGAGGTAGGGCAGCCTCAATTGTAGGCTTGCAAGTCAGTTGTCCAGCCGCTGGTCTAAGAGAGGTTTCCCATTAATCTTCTGCTTCCCCTACTCCCAGAATGAACAACCACTGCAGACCGAATCCAGCTCTCCGTCCGGGCAAATCCCACATGATGCAGATCCTTGTTGGTGCAGCGGTTGTTGTCATTGCCATAGGCATCGTCGCAACCATGGCAAAATCAGGAAAGTCCAAGAATGACCGGGCCGAGGCTCTCCGCAAATTGCAAGATATTGGCGCCGCACTTACGGGATATCTCAATGACAACAATGGAGAATTTCCGCTTGAAGATGCCACCGGTAAAGACAACTGGCTCAATGCGGCGAAACCAGAGTCGGAGACCGTCTGGTATAATGCGCTACCAAAGCAGATGGGAGCTACCCCTGTAAGTGAGCTGGGAGATAACCCGGCCCCCAGATTCTACCAGAAGAGCTATCCCCTCTTCCTTTCGGGAGCTGACTACCCACCCAACAAAAAGGAAGGCAGACCCTACTTCGCTTTCGGCTTTAACAGCAGTCTTCAAGTAAAGGGTGAGGATGGCTCGGAGCGAGCCGCCAATCTCGCAGGAATCCAATACCAGGATCGCACTGTGGCTTTTCTGGAACGAGGCGTGAAGAAAGCCGAGGAGACCACAAAGCTGCAGGGAGGATTTGATGGCGGCCCTAAAGCCAACGCCAAGAATTTTTCTCCGCGCTACAACGGCAAGGGCCACATTCTATTCGTAGACGGCCACGTTGAGTCGTTCCGATTCGAGGATATCACCGACGCAATGGGGCAAGCGGCCAACGGCCAGAATAACGTCTACTGGACCGGCGACCCTGACAAGCGGCCAAACTAGCTGCACCTCATGTAGACTCGTGATACTCTGCTCCTAAAGAGTTTCGATCCGAAACACCACCGGACGCTCCGTGACACAGTCAAGATCTTCAATTGCCTTAAGTGCTGACTTCAGAGTTCCAAACGGGCATGTATGAAGAAGAAATACCATGTCCACAAAGGCGGCATCGGGCTCGTCAGGAACGATCGAGGAATGCGTTCCACTGATTCCAATTCCTGCCTTTGCGAGCAGTGAAGCGATATCAGCAACGACTCCCGGACGATCCGTCACAGGAAATCTGACATAGTAGGCCGTCTCGGTCTCGTCGATCGGCTTAAGAGTCCCCTTCTTTCGATAGGGGAGAAAGCCTTGATTCCCTCCCTTTGGCGCCTCTCTCAAAGATCGACCTGCATCAACCAGATCGGACACCACGGAGGATGCTGTCGGATCCTGCCCAGCACCCCGACCGTAAAATAGCGCATCCCCAAATCCATCACCTCTAATAGCTACTGCGTTGAAGACATCATTTACAGAAGCGAGAATATTCGTCTTTGGGATGAAGGAGGGCTGAGTCCGGATTTCGATCGAGCCATCCTCATGTTGCCGCACGATACAGAGGAGCTTTACTACGTAGCCAAGGTCCTTCGCGAAACAAATATCGAGGGGGCGAACATACTCAATTCCACGAACGTAGACCTCGTCAGGATCAATAAGGAAACCATGCACGATTGCCCCAAGCAGCATTGCCTTGTGGGCTGCATCCCAGCCGTTGACATCGAGTGTCTCATCCGCTTCGGCATATCCCAGCTCTTTGGCCTCCTTGAGGGCAGTAGGATAATCGAGCCCCGCCTCGGTCATCCGCATCAGGATATAGTTGGAAGTTCCATTGATGATTCCTGATATCAAGTCGATCTGGTTGCCAATAAAAGACTCCCGGGCCGCTTTAATAATTGGAATCCCCCCTGCGACTGCCGCCTCAAAATACACCGGAGTCTGGTGGCGACGCGCCAGAGCGAATACCTCCTCACCTCGCTCTGCAAGAAGGGCCTTGTTCCCGGTCACTACCGGCTTGCCTGCTCCCAACGAGGCCGCGACCAGTTCAAACGCCTCTTCTGTGCCTCCAATCAACTCTACGACGATCTCGACGAGAGGATGTTCTACCATGGATTGCCAGTCCGTAGTAAACAGCTCAGTCGGCACCGAGGCAGCGCGGGGCTTATCTGGATCACGAACGACGATTTGATGGATCTCAAATTTCACCGCCGATCCAGCCCGCTCTGTGATGAGGCCTCCATTACGAGCCAAGGTATTCCACACCCCGGATCCCACGGTACCAAATCCGGCAAGACCTACGCCGACGGCGCCATCATTCGTGATCACTCCTGACCGATAGCGGATATCGCACGTGCCGCAAAGGCTCAAAGGGCGCCTTGTCACTCTGAAAGAGTGCCCCGAAATTGAAGCTCGGCATTGTTTTGCTCAATCCGGGACCCCGGGTCGCTACCCTGCGAGAATAAATTTTCGCAGAAGAAAACGGGATTTTAGTGATTTCCATGCAGATAATCGCTTTTCTCTGAATTGAGGCTGCCATTGGCAGCGTTATACTAACGTGATCAGATGAGTATCGACTCGCGCTACACTTGGGACTCCCTCAGATCCGGCGAAGGCCGTGATCCCAGTTCGCGCCGCCGGAAATTCGGCTTTTGGGTTCTGCTTTCCGTAACAGTAGCGGTAATCCTTCATGTCGTGGGGCTGTGGACCCTTGGGAAGTTCAATCTACTTCTCGAGTTGGCCGATCTCGAATGGAGCTCCCAGACTTTTCGCGTAAGTGAAACTCAGGAATTACCTGCGGATGTCGTAGCTCCTGTTCCTGACGCCCAGGATTCTACTCCTCCCGCAAGCGCTGAAACTCTTCTCACTGAAATCGAGGAGCTTCTGCCAGAACTGGATGATTTGGAAATCGATATTCTTCCTGAACTTGAAAAGCCCAAGGTATCTCTCGAACCACTTCGGCCGGCCAGATTAGGAGAGGAAAACGCCCCCTTACTGGAGCCCTTGAAAGCCCCGGAAGTCCAAGCCACTCTTGCCAATCTGGGGCGCAACGAGCCTCTCTTTACGGAAGTCCCGGACGGGCGCGTTGTTATCGAGGAAGGAAGCATCTCTGCAGACCTCCCAGATCCTGATTCTTTTCTGAGGAACGCGGCCCTCCGTGGCGCCAACGGGTTGGACGAGAACGGGGTTCTGGAAGGCTACACCGAACTCGGGCGCTACCTCAGCTTCGATGTGGATCAGCTGGACAAGGGAAGAGCTGCCCTGCCGAGCGACCTCCTGTTTGAGTTTAACCAGAATACGCTCAAGCAGAACGCCCGCCTTGGCCTCATGCAGCTCGGCATGCTGATTGATCGAAATCCCAAAATGTATTGTATTCTTGAGGGCCACTCCGACCTGTTTGGAACCGAATCCTACAACATCGAACTTTCACGCAAGCGTGCAATGGCCGTGAAAAACTGGTTGGTTCGCTCCCTCGGGCTTGACGAAAGTCGCATCATTGTCAGGGCCTACGGTCACGCCAGACCCAAGGTCCTTGCTGGTGACCAGAAAGCACAGGCCATCAATCGCCGTGTTGACATTCTCATGCGAAAAACCGTTCCACCTCAGGAGGCTCTTCCGGTCCGGATAAAGCCCGCAGTGGCCCTGCCTGTCGCACCTGACTCACTGAAACCGGCCACTCCTCCAAAAGCCCTCCCTGTCGAGGAAGACATTCAACCTCCTCCGCCGCCACCAGCAGAAGCACTACCTGAGCCTCCACCAGCCCGCGCAATTCCCATTGAGGAGGCGCCACCCGCTCGCGCAGTTCCAATTCCGGAGGAAAGCCCCTCACCCCCGGAAGAACTCGGACAACGCCCCTGAGACATCGCCGGGATCACGAACAGTTCAGCCCTGCTCTGGCGCCGTCTCTGCTTCCGCCTCGGTTTTGTTGCCCTCCTCAGACTCTCCATCAACGAGCAGATCAGCGGGGGTCGTCTTCGCCTGTAGGCCCTCTTCTCCCTCTAAATCTGCTTTCGGTAAGGAGTCACCCCCCTCGGCGGGATCTGCCTCAAGCTTTTCTCCCAACCGGACCCGGTCATCATTAGAGATCAAATTTTCAAGTGTTTCCCATCCCCCGGGCCTTTGAAGGTTGAAGAGATTCAGATAAAGCGAAACTATCCGGGGGTTGAAATCGGCATAGAGCCCATTGACAGTTTCACTGAGCTTGGCCGGATCCAACTCGTCGGGAAGAACCCCCTCGACCGATCCCTCCCCATTGTGCTCGATCCCCATCCCGTCGCAGAACCTGATAAGTAGCGGCTGCTGGAATTTCATGAACCAGACCTGAAGCAGATGCTCTCCAACGGTATCACTTCCGCGAAGCTTCAGGGTCTTGTGCATCCACGTAATCTGATCGGCAACCGACTTCTTCTGAACAAAAACGGGACGTAGTTTGCGGGACTGTGCCAGACTCGCTAACGCACTCTTATACACATCGCGGTCTTCCTCTCGGAATGTAGTGAAGAGCTCCGTAACAATTGCGGGTTCTACTTCTTTGAAAATCTCGTGTGGTCTCACTTTGATCTGCTTTATCTTCTCTCAATCGTCTTGGGTCAAGGCGGTCTTCCCTACTCAACCTCCGAAAGGGACAGAGAGAGGTAGTTCTGAATTTCATCCCCAGGGACATTCGCCCTCATCAGGGATTCCCCTACGAGAATGGCATTCGCCCCCGCATCGAGAGCAAACTGTGCATCATGCACTGTCTTTATTCCCGATTCCGAAACAACCATGACATTATCGGGCACCTCTTCGGCAAGGGTTTCAGTTGCAGAAAGATCCGTTTCAAAGGTCTTAAGGTTCCGATTATTGATTCCGATAAGGTCCGCTCCAAGGTCGATAGCCCTCTCCATTTCCGGTAGATCGTGAACTTCCACCAGAACGTCCAGCTGAATATCTTTCGCTATCTGGTAAAAACGATGGAGCTCTTCATCCTTGAGACAGGCAACGATCAGCAGGATTGCGTCAGCCCCGGCAATCACTGCCTCGTAGATCTGGGCTTCATGTACGGTGAAATCCTTGCGTAACAGAGGCACTTGGGAATCCTTGGAAATTTCGGACAGGTAAGTCAGCGATCCCTGAAAGTATTTCCTGTCTGTCAGGACCGAAATGCAAGAGGCGCCTCCATCGATATACATCTGAGCCTGCCGGAGTGGATCAAAATTCTGGTCGATCACCCCGGCCGAGGGAGAGGATTTTTTCACCTCCGCAATAACTCCCAGCCGATCGGGACCACGATCCAGAGCAGATCGAAAACCTCGAAATTCGTTTCTCTGCAGGGCTTGAGCCTTGAGCTTGGGCGCGAGAGGAATAAGAGGCTCTATCTCTACAAGTTTGTGGGCAATGATTTCATCGAGCTTGTTCATGCGACTGCAGGGGTTTAACCGGGAATCTACCCCTATGGATACGAGATTTTTCGAACAAAAGGGACCAAGTCTCTCCCCACAGGAAGGAAAAAGGACTTGCCGGCCGTTTCCCGCGGTGTATCTAGGCACTTCACGGATGCGGGTGTAGCTCAGTGGTAGAGCGTCACCTTGCCAAGGTGAATGTCGACGGTTCGAATCCGTTCACCCGCTCCATTTAATCAGCCGGGAGAGGCCATCCTCTCCCGGCTGACTTGTCTCTCCCCGGGGACAGGATCCCCGAAGGACAATGAAAAGAGCTGTCCTCACCAAGAATGAACACCCCGGGATTCCACAGGCCAGTCTCCCTAAATGTCGAAGTCCAGAATCATCCGGGACGTTTGTTCCCTTCTCGAGGGCCAGCTCGCAATTATGCAGGCCGCAGCAACTGAGGCTCGCCAGAATGCGACCGGAGAAGAAACCAAGTCCGAAGGCAAATATGATACCCGGGCCATTGAAGCCTCCTACCTGGCGGGAGCACAATCTGCACAAGCAGAAAACATCGCTACCGCCATTGGCATCCTGAAGTGCTTTGAGCCCTTGCCCTGTGAGGATGGGGAACCCGTCCGATCTGGAACACTTGTCGAAGCTGAGCATGAGGGAACCATCGTCTTTTACCTCCTCGCTCCTGATGGCGGAGGATCCACGGTTGAACACGATGGATTTGATTGTACCGTCCTCTCTCCCGAGTCTTCCCTCTACCAGAGCCTTCTGGGGGCACATGTAGGGGACCTCGTTGGAGACAGTTCCCTACTCATCCTCGCTGTAAGCTGAGCCCCAAAAGGGCGATGTCCCACAGGAGGGGCCGCTGAATTTCGCTTGATTATGTGAGGGATCTCCCTTGATTTCTACCATGCACCTTCCCCTGAAACTGCGACTCATTTTGCTAGCAGTGGTCGCATTCCTTGGCTCTCAACCGATTCAGGCTCAAAACCCGCCAGCGGGCTTTGAGAAAATTGACCAGAATATAGTGATTTCAGCAATTCGGACCCAGATGAAGTATGACGTGCAGTCCTTCACGGTAAAACCCGGTGCCAAGATCAAACTCACCTTCAGGAACCCGGATGAGCTCCCTCACAATCTGATTATCTGCACTCCAGGAGCCTCCAAGGGACAGGATAAGGGAGCAGAGTTGGTGAATGCAGTTCTCGCATTGGGTGCGAAGGGAGCAGAACTCGGCTGGCAACCACAATCCCATCCAAGGATGTTACATAGCTCCGGGATGATCCAGCCCGGCAAGGAGGCTGTCCTATGGTTTCAAGCTCCCGCAAAAGAGGGGAAATACCCCTACGTCTGCACCTACCCAGGACACTTCACCCTGATGAATGGAGTAATGAATGTTTCCCGGCGCGCAGCCGTTGGCATTGTCAGGGGAAAGCAGCGGAGTGATCCATTTTACACTACCCCAAGCATGCGTCAGCGGCCTCAGGTAAAGCGTATCTTCATGCCCGAGGCTGGTCCGGCCGCAATCGCGGTGGCTGTTAACGATGACCTGCACTACTGCTGGGATGCTGGAGAGTGCCGTCTGCGCTACATCTGGCGAGGGGATTTCATCGATGGCTGGAACGTCTGGAAAGGTAACGGCAACGGATTGGCCTCGATTGAAGGAGAAATCCTGCTCCGGGAAGATACCAGTCCTCTGGAAAATTTACTCTCTCAGGAATCAGAAAATCCGAAGTTCCTCGGTTATTCGCTTACCGACGGGCTTCCCTCCTTCCGATGGAAGACCAACAATTTTCATGTCGAAGAAACCATAAAGCCAACCCCGGACGGGAAAGCGCTATCTCGTAGCTTTGATATCAAAAGCGCGAAGGGAACATACCCCGTCACTCTCAAGTTCCAGTCCTCCGAAAAATTGTCGGTCTCTGGCGAATCCCAGACTCTTAAGGGTCCAGGACGCCTGACCGTCACCATGATTCCCCGCCATGATCCGTAGCATTACTGCCATCGTTCTCACCTCCTGCCTCGCCTCTGCCGACGTCTGGACAGACGCCTTCAGCATAGAAAAGATATCTCCTCCGCCTGGAATTGATGCCCAGATTGGGGGTATTGCAACAACTCCAAGCGGCAATCTTGCAGCATGCTTTCATCGCGGCGAACTCTTTATCTACAATACCAAGGAGGATACTTGGAAACAGTTCGCCTCCGGCTTACACGAGCCATTGGGTCTCCTCGCAGAGAGCGATTCCAGCTTCCTGGTGATGCAGCGCCCCGAACTGACACGAATCAAGGATACGGATGGTGATGGAGTCGGAGACCTCTACCAGACCGTCTTCGATGATTTCGGGATGACTGGAAACTATCATGAGTTCGCCTTTGGCCTCGCTCAGGATGAGGAGGGATTCATTTACTTGGCCCTCGGGACAGCTTCGAATGGTGCCGGCATCCGCGAGGAAATCAGGGGGCCCTGGAGCGCTATTGGTCTAGAGCGGAAGTATATGCTGAACGGATCCGATTGGCGTAAATACAAGGGCCGTGCAGGCCGCATGTATTCTAGAGTTCCTTACCGGGGATGGGTGATCAAGGTTTCTCCTGACGGCAGCAAGTGGCAGCCTTTCGCAAGTGGGTTCCGATCGCCAGAAGGGCTCGGTTTCGACAGGGATGGGCGTCTTTTTGTCGCCGACAATCAGGGAGACTGGTTGGGAACTAGTAAAGTCTTTCATGTGAGGGAGGGGCATTTCTACGGACACCCCGCATCGTTGGTCTGGAAAGAAGGCTGGAAACGGGACCCTTTGCAGGTTTCCGTAGCAGAGCTCGAAAAATTGCGCACCCCGGCGATGGGGCTGTTGCCCCAGGGCGAACTTGCAAATTCGCCAACAGAACCCCGCATGATCCCGCGGGGTGTCTTCGGCGGGCTCAGTGAACAGATGCTCATTGGGGAGATGAACAGCCCCACTTTAGTGCGATTCCTCCCGGATCCCGTGGGAGATGTCTCCCAAGGTGCTGCCATCCCTTTTCTCCGAACCGGAGCATTGGGCGCGGGAAACCATAGGCTGACCTTCACTCCTGATGGATCCCTCTGGGTCGCCAAGACCCACCTTTCCTGGGCTGGGGGCGAGGGCCTCGTCAGAGTTCGCCTCAAGGAGCAGGCTTCCGATTTTCTTGCTATTGACCAAGTCAAGCTGACCTCCAAAGGATTTTCCCTGGGGTTCACACAGCCAGTCGACCCCCAAAGTCTCCAGAAGATTGAAATCACCCGCCACACCTACAGATATCATGCGGCATATGGTTCTCCAAAAGTCGACAAGCAGGACGTCAGCATCAGAGGGGGGGCAACCCTGTCGGAGGGAAACCGCTCTTGCGTGATCAACCTCAAGAACACTGGAGACCTTAAAGGTGGGTATCTCTACACGATCCGCCTCCCCGAGGTGCGCTCAAACGCCGGAAAGCCTCTCCTAGGTGATCTCGTCTACTATACACTACACGCAAAACGGTAGAATGTTCATCAGGGTCCTACCCTCCTAGCTTGCCCTTCTGGCATGGCAAACTCCGATCGCCGTTCCGTGCTGGGATTATACGGGCGAGGAGTATAGATTCTACATATGCGAGGATTGCTACTACGAGTTGTCCTCCTTCTTGTTGTGATTTCCCTCGCTCTGACAGCGTGGAGCCAGCGCCACTGGTTCACGACGACGATCGAACAACTGCATGTTTCGCAACGCAGGTCTGGACCAGCTCCAGACCTAGCGACCTACCAGACTCTTTCGATGGACCTCGAGGATCATCGTAAACGCCTTGGCCAATCCTACCTGAAGGCCTCTATTGCACCCGAACGGGAAGACCTTCTCGCCCAAACTCGCGAACTTTTGCAGATGAGCCTGCCGCGCCTGATGCGATGCTGGCTTGGTACACCGTGGGATTTCAACGGAACCGCCCACGAACCAGGAACAGGCAAAGTCGCCTGCGGTTACTTTGTCTCCTCCGTACTTCAAGATGCAGGATTCGAAGTTGAATGGGCACCTCTTGCTCAACAGGCTTCACAGAACATCTTAGGGACGTTTCTCCCTCCGGAAAAAATGACAATCAGAGTCGGAATGGACTACGACGCCTTCCTCCAGGAGGTCCTGCTCTCCGGACCCGGTATTTATATTGTTGGGCTCGATAGCCACGTTGCTTTTCTCGTCATAACCGGCAGCAGGGAGATCCGATTCATTCATTCCTCCGGCTCCAGCCCCTACTGCGTGATCGACGAACCTAGGGAGCACTCTCATGTCCTTCGCAACTCAGAATACAGGGTAATCGGCAATCTGACAGCAAGCGACGAGGTTCTTCACAAATGGCTCCTTGGAGAAAAATTCAGGACCCAGACTCGTTGAGCTCGCAAACTGATCCTTGCTTCGTTGCATTTTCATTCGTCAGTTGGACTATCTCCCATGAGGGCAAGGCAGTCCTTGCGTGAACGAGGTAATCTTCCGAAGGCCCTTTCCAACGCCGCCCCTGCATTCACCCCGTCATGACCGACACCGAGAAGCTCCGCTAGCCTTCGCTCATAGTGAAGAAGTACACGGCGATCTGCCGCAGATTTCGACAGGTAGCCAAAAGCTCCGCGTAAAAGATCGAACAACTCTGGAACAGGGTGCTCCCGCTCAACGACAGCCTCGAGAAGCTGACAAAAGTATGCGGCTACCATGGTTTCAGCGTATCCCCGCCGCAACTCAGCATAGAACCCTGACACCTCAACTTCCTTCAGAATATGCAGATCGCTTTTCCGGCTCTGGCTCCACACCAGTTCGGCCTCCACAAAGAGGTCAAGTTTCCCAGCAAACGGACTCGTTGCGCGACGAGCGGCCTTCGCAACAGTCTTAATTAAACCTGCTTCCCGGCTGCACCAGTGCACAATGAGACTCGTATCACCCAGCTTAGTAACTCGAGTGACAATTCCGCGCGCCTTTTCCATAATCAAAGTGCTGCTTCTCTCTAAACCCGGCATATCCAGACTCAGGCATCCGAACATAGCCCGGACACACTCTCGGAGGAGCGTCTTCCACAAACCTTCAGATCCTGCCTCCCCCTGTCAAGGATGCGAAGATCCGTCGGCCGCTTGACGGTTTCGATGGCACCAGTCCTCCTTCTCTGTTAAGCGTTCTCCTGTAACAATGTCATGTCTGCACTCGCCTCTGTTCTAGGAATCGTTGTTCTTCTGGGTGTTGCGACAATTTTTTCCTCTAACTGGCGTGCCATCCGGCTCCGCACCGTCACCGGGGCCCTGCTCCTTCAGATAGGGCTGGGCGCCTTTGTCCTTTTCACGAAGCAGGGTCAGGCTGTGCTGGGCTCTCTCTCCAACTTGGTCCGCGCCATTATTGCCAGCGGGGACAGGGGCATCGAATTTCTGTTTGGGACTCTGGCAGAGCAGGAGTCCATGGGCTTCATTTTTGTCGTTCGTGTCCTCCCAGTAATCATCTTTTTCGCCTCCCTGATCGCAGTCCTCTACCACCTCCGCATCATGCCGCTGGTCATTCGCAGTCTTGGCGGTGTCCTGCGCATGCTACTCGGCACGAGCCGGGCCGAGTCCCTCTCAGCCACCGCCAATATTTTTGTAGGCCAGACCGAAGCTCCCCTTATCGTGTGCCCCTATATCCCCCGCATGACCCAGTCAGAGCTCTTTGCCATCATGGTAGGGGGGCTCTCCTCAATTGCAGGCTCCGTCCTGGCTGCGTATGCGGGCATGGGAGTAACCCTCGAGCATCTCCTTGCCGCATCGTTCATGGCGGCACCCGGCGGATTACTTTTCGCCAAAATCCTCTTCCCGGAAAGCGACACTCCAGAGGAGCACCTCCCCGACGAGGATAAAAAAGACAAACCCGTCAACGTCCTTGATGCAGCAGCCCAAGGGGCATCCGCCGGGTTGAAGCTCGCATTGAATGTTGGCGCCATGCTACTCGCCTTTATCGCGCTCATCGCCCTGCTCAATCTGGGCCTTGGAACAATAGGCAGCTGGTTTGGCTATCCCGACATTTCTCTTCAGCAGATTCTCGGAGTCATCTTTGCGCCGCTCGCCTGGATTCTAGGGGTGCCTTGGGAAGAAGCCAGTCGGGCTGGAAGTTTTATCGGCCAGAAGATCATTCTCAATGAGTTCGTCGCCTATAAGGCTCTCCTCGACGATGGCTCGCTCTCTCCTATCTCGGAGGGCATTGTGACTTTCGCGCTGTGTGGTTTTGCAAATCTCTCCTCAATCGCCATTCTTCTTGGTGGCTTAGGCGGAATGGCTCCAAGCCGCCGACCGGATATCGCAAGGATGGGCCTCAAGGCTGTATTCGCCGCTTCCCTCGCTAACTTTATGAGCGCTGCGATCGCAGGGCTTTTCCTCACTCTGGGCAGTTGAACTTCCCCACGCTCATGACCGGCAACACAAAAACTTCACGGAAAACAATGATTGAGATTCTCCTCGCCCTGATCGTCGGAATTATTGTCGGCATTATTTTTAGTGCCTGCAAACTCCCGGTTCCTGCACCACCCGCTATTGCGGGAGTGATTGGCATTCTGGGAATTTACCTGGGGGCTCAGGCGTGGCCCTTCATCGTGAAGATTTTTTCCTGAGCCGACTCCAGCATCGGACCCTTATGCCATGCCCTTTCTTCCTCAGGAAATTATCCGGCGAAAACGCGATGGCCATGCCCTTGGCAGGGATGAAATCAATTTTCTCGTCAATGGGCTAACCGATGGAAACATAAGCGATGGACAGGCTGCCGCATTCTCCATGGCCGTCTATTTCAAGAGCCTTAGTCTGGAAGAATGTGTCGACCTGACCCTCGCAATGCGCGATTCGGGAATCGTTCTGGACTGGTCGAAACACCGCTTAGACGGCCCGGTAATCGACAAGCATTCTACGGGTGGGGTGGGAGATCTGGTATCGTTAGTCCTTGGTCCGCTTCTCGCTGCTTGTGGCGGTTACGTCCCCATGATTTCCGGGCGCGGGTTGGGCCATACGGGCGGGACTCTCGACAAGCTGGAGGCGATACCTGGCTATAATACTACGCCGCAAAACAGTCTTTTTCAAAAGGTCGTGAGCGACATAGGCGTTGCTATTATTGGCCAAACAGACCTTCTCGCACCAGCTGATAGGCGCCTTTACGCCATCCGGGATACCACCGCGACTGTCGAGTCCATTGGGCTGATTACCGCCTCTATTCTATCCAAGAAGCTTGCCGCCGGCCTCAGTTCCCTCGTCATGGATGTGAAAGTCGGTAATGGTGCTTTTATGACTACCGTTGAGGAGTCACGAGCACTCGCTCAGAGCATAGTCAAAGTCTCAAGCGGAGCAGGAACGCCCGCCTCCGCACTGCTTACTGATATGAACCAGAGCCTTGCCTCGAGCGCGGGAAATGCCATCGAGGTAAGAGAGGCGATTGAGTTCCTCACCGGTAACCAGCGCAATGAGCGGCTCGAAGCAGTGACCCTCTCTCTCTGCTCAGAAGTTCTTCAAACCTCGGGACTGGCAGAAACAGAAGGTGAAGCCCTTGAAATCCTCCGAGAGGCCCTTAACTCCGGGCACGCGGCTGATCGGTTTGCACAGATGGTCTGTGCGCTGGGAGGGCCCGCGGACCTTCTGGACCGCCCAAGCTACCACCTGCCGCTCGCTCCTATCACGGAGGCAGTTTATCCCTCCCAAGCAGGATTCGTTACTTCTATCAATACTCGTGAGCTCGGCCTCGCAGTGGTGAGATTGGGAGGGGGCCGAAGCGAGCCGGGGCAGACCATTGACCCCCGGGTTGGTCTTGGAAAAATTGTCCGCCTCGGAGAACAGGTAGACCAGAAAACACCTCTTGCCATGATTCATGCTGATTCGGAGGCCTCCGCCCTCAGAGCCGCAGGTGACTTGCGATCGGCATTTACCATCAGTGCCCGGGCCCCGGAAGTGTTCCCCGTTGTTTTTGAGCGGATTACCTCGCTATGAAACGCGTTATTCTCCTGATTATGGACTCCCTTGGAATTGGGAGCGCCTCTGATGCCTCTTCCTTTGGGGGCATCGGCTTTACCGATGAAGGAGCAGACACCCTCGGTCACATCGCCAGCGCATTATCTCTTGCCGGAACTCCTCTCCAGCTGCCCCATCTTGCAGAGCTTGGTCTTCTCGAGGCTTACAGACTCAAGAATGGGGTCTACCCCGCTGGAATGAGCTCTCCCGACAAAATCCATGGAGCGTGGGCCTACGCGAGAGAAACGAGTCGTGGAAAGGACACGCCCAGTGGACATTGGGAAATTGCCGGAGTCCCGGTTCCCTTCGATTGGTCTTACTTTCCAAGAAGCACCCCCTTCTTTCCAGAGGCTCTTAGCAACCAGATTTTCGATCAAGGGCTGCTCGAGGGGTCACTGGGCAACTGCCACGGGTCGGGGACCGAGATCATCAAGGAGTTTGGAGAGGAGCATATCATATCCAGTAAGCCGATCTTCTATACTTCCGCCGATAGCGTTTTCCAGGTGGCAGCACATGAGAAGTATTTCGGGTTGGAGCGCCTCTATGAGCTTTGTCGCTGTATTCGCCGCCTCCTTGACGATAGCGACCTCACAATCGGTCGTGTCATTGCTCGCCCGTTTACTGGCAAAAGCCCGCAGGATTTCAACCGGACTGGCAACCGCCGCGACTTTGCCGTACCTCCTCCGGGCGCTACAATTCTTGAGAAACTTCGAGAAGCAGGTGGATCGGTGATCGGAATTGGCAAGATCGCCGATATCTATGCCCATACTGGAATTACACGAGAGATCAGAGCTCATGGCCACCAAGCCCTATGGAGGGAGACCCTTTCTGCCCTCAAACAAAGTGAAGACAATAGCATCGTAATGACTAATTTTGTTGATTTCGACGCCCTTTACGGTCACCGCCGGGACACTCACGGTTATGGTCAGGCCCTCGAAGAATTCGACCGAAACCTGCCTGCCTTACTCTCCGCCATGCACCCGGGCGACCTTCTGATCATTGCCGCTGACCATGGAAATGACCCCACATGGCCCGGGTCAGACCACACCAGAGAAGACATTCCCATTCTCGTAACAGGAGACAAATCCACCGCTGGCACTTCTCTGGGAGCCCGGGACACCTTCGCAGATATTGGGCAGACAATCGCTAGCTATTTTTCTCTGGAGCCTTTTCCTAAAGGCACTTCTCTTATCTAAACTTCCTTTTTCAAAATGTCTGCTCCCACTCCTCACATTGAAGCCATTCCCGGAGATTTTGCGCCAACAGTCCTCATGCCCGGTGATCCTCTAAGAGCCAGACACATTGCCGATGAATTTCTCTCCGACGTGCGACAGGTCAACGGCGTGCGTGGAATGCTAGCCTTCACCGGTGAACACGAGGGGGCCAAGGTCTCGGTCATGGGCAGCGGGATGGGAATTCCGTCTATTTCCATTTACGCCCGGGAACTTTGGACCGAATACGGAGTAGAAACGATTATCCGTGTGGGTAGCTGTGGGACCTCTCACTCTGAGGTCGGCCTTCGCGATATCTTGATTGGCACCGGGGCATGTACGGACTCCAAGGTGAACCGTAGCCGCTTTAAAGGCCACGACTTTGCCGCTATTGCTGATTTTGACCTCGCCAGAAAAGCCGTCTCCGTCGCTGAGTCCCTCGACATCTCAGTCAGAGCCGGAAACCTTTTTTCCGCAGATCTTTTCTACACCCCTGACCCGAGTATGTTTGACGTCATCGAGGCCATGGGAGTTCTCGGAATTGAGATGGAAGCTGCTGGACTTTACGGATGCGCTGCGGAATGCGGTAAGCGGGCACTTGCAATCTGCACGGTCTCAGATCACATCCGGACCGGCGAGGCAACCTCCTCGGAGGAACGGCAAACGACTTTCACTGACATGGTCCGGGTTGCACTTGGAACTATCTGCTGAGAACACACTCCACTCAAAGGAGCCCTGCTAACTTCTTCACCCGACCCAAAAGGACTTTCACCCTGCGGCTACCTTCCTGAGTAGTCACGAATTGGTCTTCTCTCCTTATCTCAAGGGCAGAGGACACACGATGGGTTCCGAACTCAACCTCGGTCACGGTCACCTTGACTCTGAGTAAGACCCCAGGGCCAAACCACTCGCCAAACCGTTCTCTGCCGAGAGCATCTCCCTCTCGAACAAAGTGAAATGTTCCACTAGTTCCGCTCCCCGGTAGTATTTCAAAACCATCACCCTGAAATACGGTGATGATCGCACGCTCGATGTTATACCGGGGTGCAAATTCAATTTTCCGGGATAGAAGGAACCCGGAACGGGTTTGATCCCCATCCCCAACTGCCCCGCATCCCGATAAGAGCACGCCCACAGCGAGGAAGAGGGCAATTCTACTGAGATTCTTCCAGTTTTTGAACACGACCGTTACCCTGAGCAGGATCTCTCACTTCGCAAGGATTGGTTGCTCGGGGTATACAGGAACTGCCCTTTTCAAGATGAGACAACACCGCCTTGACTCCCAATCCGTGATGACCACACTCCGCAACAGATGGCCGAAAATTCATTCAGCGATGACCTCCAGGCGCTCGACACTGCAGCTCTAAAGGGCCGCCTGTCGGAACTCCGGAGGTACCTTTGACGTCCCAGTATTGGAAAACACCATCGCTGACATCGAGAAAAAGATGGAGGCTTCCGATTTCTGGAACGACCAGAACGCTGCCCAGCGAACTGTTCGGGAAGCCAGCAGGCTCAAGGGGAAGCTCCATCCTTTTCTAACCCTCGAGAGTCGCCTGCAGAATATCGAGGCTGGCGTTGAGCTCGCACGGGAGTTCGACGATGCCGAATCGGCTCATGAAGCAGTCGCCGAATTTCTTTCGCTGCAGGAAGATATTGACAGCTTTGAACTTGTCACTCTGCTGGACAAACCGTCCGACCCCAACAATGCCTATCTTTCGATTCAGGCAGGAGCAGGAGGCACGGAAGCCTTTGACTGGGCCCAGATGTTACAGCGGATGTATATGCGCTGGGCCGATAGCCGAGGATTCAAGGTTTCCATTACCGACGAACAGGAAGGAGAGGGCGCAGGGATTTCCAGTGCCTCTCTTAAAATTGAAGGGGAATATGCTTACGGTTACCTGAAGAACGAGCGTGGAGTGCATCGACTCGTCCGCATATCCCCTTTCGATGCTGCTGGGAAACGTCACACCTCATTCGCTGCGATCGACTGCACCCCTGAAATTTCCAACGATATCAATATAGAAATTCCCGAGAGCGACGTGGAGATTCAAACAACCCGCTCTGGCGGCAAGGGGGGGCAGAACGTCAACAAAGTTGAGACCGCGGTGATCATGAAGCACAAACCCACCGGGATCATGATCCGGTGCACTCAGGAACGCTCGCAGCTGCGTAACAGGGAGCTGGCCTGGGAGCTCATGAAGGCCAAACTTTATCAGATCGAGGAGGATAAACAGAAAGCAGAAGCCGACCGCACCTACGGTGAAAAAGGCGAAATTGGCTTTGGAAGCCAGATCAGGTCTTACGTTTTTCAACCATATCAGATGGTCAAGGATCTGCGTACCGGATGCGAAACCGGCAATATTCAATCCGTTATGGATGGCTCCATAGACCCATTTATCGAAGCCATGCTAAGGGGGCAGAAAAACTCCTGATCCCATCGTGATTGGAAGTTGGCTTGTCTGACGTATCTGCTAAACCGTTCGGCCGATGAAGATGTTTTTCTTTCTTCTACTCGCTCTTTCCTCACCCGCTGTCGCGGACCTCGAATGGCGTAACTTTGAGAACGCGGAAAAGACAAAATCGTTTAAAGGGCGACTAGTCGGTTATAACCCGCTCACCAAGAAAGTCACCGTCCAGCGGCAATCAACTCTGCGTCCTGTAACCTTCAGAATCAACCTTCTCTCGGAAGAACATCGTAGGTTCGTCGAAAGCCGCGCCGTCGAGCTTGAAGCGGCGGGAGGCCTGCGCATGATGTTTTATGAAAACGTTCAGAAAGTAGGAAGCACACGATCTGGAAGCACTAAAACCAGCACCTACGACGGAGGTTATAAAATCGAAATCAGGAATTACCTTCGACGAGCAATTCAAGATGTCTCCGTGGACTTCCTTATTATTTACCGGAAGGACTCAACAAACGGTAACGGTACAAGGTCTATCAAACGCGGAAGCAGAAATCTCACTGCTCTGGTGCCAAATTATGACGAAAATATCGTCATCGGCGGCATTCCACTTACGAGCTATTACAAGGCAGGGTCCGTGACCGCGATGGCAGGTTCCACATGATGTCGAGGAAGTGGTGCGGTCAGCGCCACAAGGTCACAGCGAAGCCGGGACGCCCTGATAGGGTGTATTGCCCGGATCAAGGTCGGAGGGCGTGTGGTCAAAACTGAAGCCTCCAGTGCGGACGTACTGAGAAAATATGGTGACGCTTTCGAGGGTCCCGTTAACCCCTAGCGCAGAGCGATCAAAAGCGGGATGCTCTGCAACTACTTAGCGTGAGGCAACATCCTGGTCAGAGACCAGTAGTTCTCCCCAGAGTTGCTGAGGAGACTGAGAGGGGCCCGTCATAACGAAACGGGGGACACAAGTCGGGCCCATCCCGAGCTCCGCGACAAAGTCATAAAAGAGGTCCCTGATACCGTCCCGCACCGCTGGATCCGAATTGGCCGGCAGCAGGAAAAGCAGGGCCCGTCGCCCGTTCTCGCGGTAATTACTCAGGAGAGTCTGCCTTGGAAGTATTTCCAGAAGATCGCAAAAAGCATCCAGCGGATCTGTTTCGCCCGAAGAATCAAAGGGCACGCTCACTAGAGTCGAAGGAACAGCGTAGGTAACGTGGGTTTCTACGGCGCTCTCCATCGCCGCATAAAACTCCAGCTGACTGATAACTCGATGGTCGAGTTCTTCTCTAACAAGACCTTGATCGGTGCCCCCACTACGGTCACAGACCGCCTTCATGAGGTCAAAGGTGCTGGAAGTGATTTTCTCCAGTGGAAGATCCTCAACGACGAGAAGGTGAGAAGGCGCCCGGCCTGCCCTGCAAATAGGATAGGCTGCCAGATAACCAGATCTACGAGTGGAGGGCGTTTTCAAGAGGGACTTTTGCACAAGGAAGCAGCTCCGGGCTAAAGCCTCGGAAACGATTGGATGATCCTCTTGCCGTAAATACTCAGGAAAACACTCAACCCCTCCTATAGAGCTAACACGGATAAGAGTTTTGGAGCCACATCCACTGGGAAGCTCGTAGACCGAGGCTTTTCTCGTATGAGTAATATGAGCTAATCTTTCGAGGATTGCAGCAGGAAGAAAAGAGTCCGTTGCCTCTCGCAACTGAGTAATTTTCTCGTCGATCGCACTGTCATCGACTCCTCGAACCTCCAGCCTTTGCTGGAGATCCTGCCGAGAGAGAACGAGGAGATCTCGCTCCGCAACATGCTTTCTGTTTTCTTCCAGAAGAAGATCCCTCTCGACTCGCAATCGCGCGCTCTGCCCTTCCTTCGATCTCGACGCAAAGCCCACTAGAGCCCCGACAAGAGGCAGAAAGATCATCGCGTGGAGGTGATCAGAGCTCACTCCGGTCTGGCCTATCCAGAAGCTTGCCAGGACCAGGAGCGATGTGACGATTCCCCCAGCAATAAAGCCGCCACGGGGCCCGTGCCTCACTCCAAGAAGAGCCGGAAGCAGGAGAAAGGGAGTAGGGTTCGATGAGAGCCCGCCAGAATCATGCGGCGCTAGAAGAGCGCTCAATCCGGCCAGTAAGAGAAACAGACTCGCGAACCAGATTGAAAATGCGCGCACTCCACGCGCGGGTGCCAAAATGGGTGTTCTAGGAATAGCAGGCAAAGTCCGAGCAGACATTGACGAGAGAGGGGACAAGGGTGAATTCATCCTCCTGCTCAGGGTTAGCCCGCGAACAGGATTCCTCAGCTAACCGGAGTAACTGCACTCATCCAAAAAGAATTTTAGAAATGAAATTAAGCATGCCTGATATCCAGGCACGTCTTTAATTGATTCGATCATTCAATAGGGCAAAATAATCAACTCCTAGAAAATCAAGAGAGGGTTTCATCTCGAGGCTAGATTACCCTGAAAGGCAGAGACAAATGGCTCTAGTAAACTTGCGGGCGGTCAATTTAAAGAAACTGCCATGGCCCCTACTCGTTTCTTGAATGGCTACCTTCTTGGGTAGTCACACGGACAGGAAAATAAGCTACAGTTGGATCCATCACGGAGACTTGATGTTCGGCCCCCTTAACAAAATATCACTCTCGAGAGCCAGGAGTCACCTCAAGGGTAATCCTCTGCCCTTTGCGTAATACCGTGATCTTTACCATCTCTCCAACCTTCAACGACTCAAGTACGTAGGTATAATCGTAAATGTTCTTCACCGCTTTCCCTGCCACGTCAACCACAACATCTCCACCCTGAATTCCCGCCTTGTCAGCGGGCCCACCCTTGGTTGCTCCGGATAGTTTGACCCCAACTGCATCACCCTGCGAATAATCAGGAACCGTCCCGAGATAAGCCCTGAGATTAGCTCGTCTTCCCTGTCCCTCTGGGCGCTCCACCTTGACGTAATCAGGCGCCTCCTCTGCACCCGCTAGCCCTCTGGCAACAAGCGCCATGAAGCGGGTGACTTTCTCGGTCCCGGGGTAGTTTATCTTATCCGCCGTATCCCTCGGTGTATGGTAGTCGTCATGAGCTCCCGTAAATGCATTCAGAATCGGCACTTCCCGCAGGTAAAAAGAGGTCGCGTCGGTAGGAAGGTAGGCATCACTCTGGGTCTTGATAGGAAGACCGACGGGAATATTTCTTTGCTCAATAACCTGGGGCCATATCGAACTGGACCCAGTACCCTGCAGAACCAGTGATTTGTCAAGGCGACCCACCATATCCATATTAAGGTTGGCAGCAAAAACGTCATTCAACTTGGCGTCCTGATCTCCCTTAAGCCTCTGGGCCACTTCCTTCACAAAACGCGAGGACCCAATCAACCCGATTTCTTCTCCGGACCAGGCAGCGAAGATGACATCTCGCTGTAGGCGGAGGGCACCTGCCTCCTGTTGAGCCGCAAGATACTGAGCAATTTCCAGCAGGGCCGCGACTCCTGAAGCATTATCATCCGCACCGTAGTGAATCTTCTTGGCTTCTTTCCCGGTAGCCCTCGAGCCACTCCCGTAAGATCCAAGATGGTCAACATGCGCCCCAAGAATAAGAGCGGGCCGACGGCGAGCCTCTGCATCCCGGGCTACCAGCCGCCCAACAACATTACGCCCTACCCGCTTCTGTTGAACGATATCGATTGTAGCCTTGACGGTGGCCTTTGGAACTTTGATCCCCATCATCATCTCACCCTTATCGAGAGCAGTCTGGATCTCCCCCAGATTTTCCCCTGTGGCAGCAACAAGTTTCTCCCCAATTTCCTTCCTCAGGGAAAAGGCCGCTATTCCCGAGTCGGCCATCGAAGCATCGTATCTCAATCCCACCAGCTCGTCCTTCACCTCGGTATTCGGACCCGCTACGAAAATAATCCCCTTTGCTCCCTTTTGCCTCGCGGTCATTGCCTTGTAGCGCATGCTTGAGTAGCGGGCGAATTGGCGACGGCGCTCGGCGCTGACGTTCTCGGGCATGAAGCGTAGAACCATTACCCACTTGTCCTTCACCGCCAGATGGTAGTAGCTCGAATACATGCCACTCTTTTTGCCATCCGCACCGACCTGTCCCTTGGGAATCTCGATCCCATAACCTGCAAATACGATTTCCTCAGCGGTAATCTCTCCAAGCTGGGAGAAAGATAACGGTTTCCAGTCCTCGTTAACCTTCAGCTCCGTTTTTTCGCCACCTATGGTGAGAGTCAGCTTGTTTTTTTCTCCAAGGTCGACCCCCGCCGTAAATTCGAATGGGTGAAAATAGTCGTCGGCTAAAAAGGGCTTCAATCCGAAAAGCTCAAATGCCTTGCCCACATAGGCGGTAGCCGTCTTCTCGCCTGGAGTCCCCGTCATTCTCCCCTCCAGGTCGGGACCCGCAAGGTATTCGACGTGATGTCGTAAATCGTCCTTATCAACTTTCGCATTCGTTGACGTCAGCCCCTGAAGAGCTTCTGGGGAAGGCTCCAGATCCTGAGAGCCGGGGGAATCGGGCGCTGCCCCCCGGATTGGGGCTTCGGCCAGCAGGTCGAGGGCTCCCTCATGATTCCATTGTGCCATAAAAATCTGCGATCCCGAAAGCCCAGAGCGCTTACTGGTCCACGAAAGGCGGTTCCCGTCCGGAGAAAAAGCAGGCAACCCGTCGAACCCGTCCACCCATGTTACCCGGACCGGCTCTTTCTCCCCGGCCGCATCGACGAGATATAGCTCAAAGTTAGCGAATCCATTCAGATTCGTTGCGAAGATCAGATAATCTCCGCTGGGGTGAAAGTATGGGGCCCACGACATCGCACCAAGATCTGTGAGCTGCCTCTCTTTTTTTCCAGCGAGCTCCATAGTAAAAATTTCAGCCTGATCCCCCTCCCGGTTGAAACGCCGCCAGCATATATTTTTTCCCCCGGCGTCGAAAAAGGGTCCACCATCATAACCCTCTTTCGAGGTTAACCGCTCCACGTTTGAACCATCAGAATCCATGATGAAGAGATCCATGAGAAATGATGGGTTCAGTTTGAACCAATCACGATCCTTCTCACTCAATCCTTCCGCCTCGGAGTAGCCGAGACGATTCGAGCCGAAGACGATCTTGCTCCCATCCGGAGAATACGCCCCCTCTGCATCATATCCTACCGTCCTGCTCAGGTTCCGAGACTTTTTTGTTTCGAGGTCATACTCGTAAATCTCGTAGAAAGGGTCGTAATCCCAGGAGTAACGTTTTTCCGTCCCTTCTGCCCGGCGCTTCAGCTCCTCTGCCTGTTTCTTCTGCGAGTCGGGATCACTATGGGTGGACGCAAACATCACTTTCTTGCCGGAAGGATGAATCCACGCACAGGTTGTCTTCCCGTGGCCGGGTGAAATACGCTGGGTGTCTCCAGTTTCTAGATCTAGCAGGTAGATCTGGAAAAAGGGATTTTCCTTGGACCGCTCACTCTGGAAAATCATCTTCTTCCCATCGGCACTGAAATACCCTTCGCCTGCCCGCTTTCCCGCAAAGGTCAGCTGTCGAACCGAGCTGAGGAGTCTCTCCTCGTTTTTTACAGCATCATCCGCAGTATCTTCCGCAAAGACCGCTAGGTTTAAACTCAGAACAAGGGACAGATGGAGGGAGAACGCTCTCATGGTGTTCAAATCTAATAGAAGCAGGCTGACGATCCGTCAAATTATACGCTGGGAATTGCTTTTCCTCCGTAAATTCCCGATGAGGGGCACATCATGCGTATTGATATCCTCACTCTCTTTCCCGAAATCGCTCTGGCTCCTCTGCGCGAGAGCATAATTAAGAGGGCCCAAAAAGCGGGGATTGTGGACATTCATGCCCATGACCTGAGGTCGTGGGCTTTGGACAAGCATCGTAAAACGGATGATTACCTCTGTGGAGGGGGACAGGGCATGCTCCTCAAACCAGAGCCGGTCTTTGCTGCCGTCGAAGACCTCCGCAAGGAAAGAACCAAGGTCATATTGACCACTCCTCAAGGACTCCCTTTCAAGCAAAAGCACGCCCAGAAGCTTAGCTCCTACGGGCATCTGATCTTCATCTGTGGTCACTACGAGGGCGTCGATCACCGGATAGTGGATCACCTGGTAGACGAAGAGATCAGTATCGGAGACTACGTCCTGACTAATGGGGCGCTGGCTGCCGCCGTCGTTTGCGATGCCGTCATCCGCCTCCTTCCCGGAGCTCTCGGCGACGACAGGTCTCCCGCGGAAGAGTCCTTCTCCAACCCCGACCTGCTGGAACCTCCGGCTTACACCAAACCCATCGATTTTATGGGGCTGAAGGTTCCCGAAATTCTTCTGTCAGGAAACCATGCCGCAATCGAGCGATGGAAACAAAAGCAAGCTCTGGAGCGCACCCGCAGGAATCGCCCTGATCTGATTGATCCGTCCGGAGAAGGCGCTTGAGCCCGCGGCAACCCTCCAAGCCTTCCGGAAAGTTTAACTCTGGCCACTGGTGATCACTCGCCACTACAATAAGACATGCAAAGTATGACCGGATTCGGGCGGGGGGCCCACGCCACTGAGCACATCGTTGTTCGCGTTGAAGCATCCTCGGTCAACCGTAAGCAGGGAGAGGTCCACCTTTTCATGCCACGAAACCTTGCAGAGCTTGAACCCCGCCTCCGGAAGCATGTCCTCGGAAGGATCACTCGCGGGAGAGTTAATGTTAATGTGTCTCTTGAGTATACCGGTGGATTCGAAGAGGGCGTCAAGATAGACACGGGGAAAGCACGCGCCCTGCAATCCGCTTTCGAGGAATTATCTGAGAGTCTTGGTCAGAAGCTCTCCCCTCAAGCAGCAGACTATCTTCGTGTTCCCGACATTTTCGTTTTCAGCGAAGGCTCACATGTCGAGGAAACGCTTGAGGCCCTTCTGCCTGCCCTTGATGAAGCATTGGACAATCTCATCGCAATGCGGACCGAGGAAGGGGCAGACCTCCGGGCTGAGCTGGCACGAATCCTGAAGACCCTCGGGGACCTGACCAAGGAAATCGAGGATCACTCTCCCTCCATCGTTATTGGACACCGGGAAAACCTGCTCTCACGCCTCGGAGAAGCAGGCCTCGAAATTGATCTCAGTGACGAACGGATCCTCAAAGAAATTGCCCTCTTTGCTGATCGCTGTGAAATCACGGAAGAACTGACGAGGCTAAAGTCTCATTTCCGGAAATTTCATTCCTATTTAGAGGGATCAGGAGTGGTGGGCCGTTCGATGGACTTTCTTTGTCAGGAAATCAACCGGGAGCTTAATACCATCGGATCAAAGGCAAACGATGCCGTTCTGGCCCAAGCCGTTGTAAACGCCAAAACCGAGCTGGAAAAGATCAGGGAGCAAGTTCAAAATGTTGAGTGACTCCAGGCTAGCAAAGGGTTGTATCTCGCTATCCGGGCCCCACGGGGTAGGGTCGACGCCACTCTTAAATTAAGAGCCTTCCACTCAGACTTTACCCTAACCTAAGAAAACCGCTTTTTCCAAACCCACGTCTCATCCCTCGTCACGATGCAGCTTCCGAGCCCCCAGCACCTCCCTCCTCTGGACGCAGCCTTTGTTCCTGCCGCTCTCTGGCACAGGGCCTACCGTCGCCTGGTCGAGAACGATGCCAGAAGCAGCACCGTTGATCTGGCGCTTACACGTCAGGACGGTACTACTTTTAGGCACCAGTTGCGCGTACTCCCTCACGAAGGAGGAAACAGAGAACTCAATAACAAATATGTTGAGCGCACCGTTAAATTTCTCTTTTGGATGAAAGGCGGAAGCCGTCTGCTCGTTGCGGGCGACGAATCTATCGTCACCTTGCTCACACAAACCTACTCAGAAGGTGGGGCACGCTCTTTCGATCGCGAGGTTGTTGGACAGGGAATATTCGGCGAACCCATCACCGTTTTGGCCTGCCCCCGGGAGGAGCTCCCACCCTCCTCGGAAGAAAACGTGACCTTAGGAAGAAATCTTAATGGCTGCAGGATTGGATTCGATCTCGGTGGCTCCGACCGAAAAGCTGCAGCCCTGATAGACGGTGAGGTGGTGTTCTCAGAGGAGATTCCCTGGGACCCTTATTTCCAATCAGACCCTCAATATCATCTGGACGGAATTCGAGATACTCTCCAAAGGGCCGCCGCACATTTGCCGCGTGTAGACGCTATTGGTGGATCCGCCGCCGGAGACTATATCAACAATGAAGTCCGAATTGCATCGCTTTTCCGAGGAATCAAGGATCAGAGCGTTTTCGACAGCGAGGTTCGCCCTATCTTTTTAAAGCTTCAGAAGGAGTGGGGAGACATTCCCTTTGTCGTAATTAACGATGGTGAGGTAACCGCCCTTGCAGGGTCCATGAGCATGGGCGCCAATGCCGTCCTAGGTATTTCGATGGGGACTTCGCTTGCGGCCGGATACTGCACTCCCGGGGGGCGTATCACCCCTTGGATCAATGAACTCGCCTTTGCTCCTGTAGATTATCAAGACAATGCGCCCCGGGACGAATGGTCCGGAGATGCCGGGTGCGGCGTGCAGTATTTTTCCCAGCAGGCTGTTGCCCGCCTGGCCCCAGCGGCTGGCTTCACCTTTGGTGACATACCCTTCCCAGAGCAACTTTTGAAGGTGCAGAAAGCCATGCAGGAAGACCATGACGGAGCCCGGAAGATTTATCAGTCGATCGGCATCTATTTAGGGTATACCATCGCACATTACGCTGATTTCTACCAGATCGAGAACCTCCTCACTCTTGGAAGAGTCACCTCCGGTCCGGGCGGAGAGCTTATACTTGAAAAAGCTTCCGAGGTTCTTCGGGACGAATTTCCGCACCTGGTAGAGCAGATCACAATGACGACCCCAGATGAACAGATGAAACGACACGGCCAGGCCGTCGCCGCTGCGAGCCTTCCCGCCTGCTCCACAGCCTAATCCTGCCCTCTCATGAATTTTTCGAATTCCAACGCTGCTACCTTTATTCCCTCAGGTGAGCCTGAGCACTCTGCACTCGCCAAGATCACTCATCTGGGGATCGGCGCTCATCAGGACGACCTAGAGTTTATGGCCTTTCATGGAATCGAGGCCTGCTATCGGCAAACCGAAAAATGGTTTGGCGGAGTCACCTGCACCAATGGCGCAGGGAGCGCACGGGCCGGACTCTACAAGGATTACTCCGATGAGGAGATGTGTGAGGTCCGGCATCGCGAGCAGGATCACGCCGCCATCGTCGGTGATTATGCCGCCATGATACAACTCGATTACCCTAGTGTAGCCATCAAGGACCCGTCTAACGGAGCCCCCGTCGAAGACCTCCTGACCATCCTCAAGGCTACGACCCCAGATCTGGTTTACACTCACAATCCCGCTGACAAACACTCTACACATGTAGCGGTTACTGCAAACGTTGTGAAGGCGCTCCGGGCGCTGCCTTCCGAGCAGCGACCCAAGCAAGTTCTGGGATGTGAAGTCTGGCGAGGACTTGATTGGATGCTTGATTCTGACAAAACGACCCTCGATGTCAGTAGACGCCCTAACCTCGCAACTGCCATCGGAGGCATCTTTGACTCCCAGATTGCGGGAGGAAAGCGATACGACCTTGCAGTGGACGGGCGACGAATCGCTAACGCCACCTTTTATGACTCTCATTCGGTCGATGATGCGGAAAAACTTTGGTTCGCCATGGACCTGACTCCTCTCGTCGAGAACCCCAACCTCGACCCTTTGGAATTTACGATGGCCTTTATTAAAAGGTTCGAAGAGGACGTCCGTGGAGCTCTGGGAAAATATTTTTGATGTAACCCTTCCACGATTCTGTCAAGAGCCTGCAAGGCACACATTTGAACTTTCCGGATCCTACCTCATTCGGGTTTTAACAAGGAAACCTCCTCTGGAATGGCCCTTTGACTCTTCTTTAATTTCATCCATCCTCTTGCCTTGCTCTCAACCCTCTCCCCCGGTCAATGCGACTTCTTTCTGCTTCTCGCCCTGACAGCCTCTTCGCCACAGTGGTGACCTCCTTGCTGTCTGCAGGAATCCTTGCAGGTTCCGGATTAGAGAATGGAGAGGTACAGGCTAATGGACAGTTTCTCTCAGGCGGGGCAACCCTTGGTCAGGAAGAGACCCTATTCTTGGAAGTGGATTCTCCAGAGTCTGGTCAATTTCCTCCACCTCCCAACGCCGCACCGGCTCTTGCCAGAATCAACGGTTCCATGCTGTCCGTGAGCCACCTGGCAACTGCCGGGTCAAACAGCGAACTCGGGCAGTTTAACTCTGCAGCCCAGACCCTCGTTGAATACGTTGATAACATTGTGGTGAACGCCGAGGGAATCGCTCCCGGCACAGAGCTTATTCTAACCGTGGCTTGGAATGTTTCCGGTCAGTCTATTTTCAACGCACCGACTCGTATACGCACTCGAAGCCGACTACTCCTCGATGCTGCCGGCATAGCCCTTGATCCTGATCCAGACGCTCCGGAGCCTCCCAGACAGGCATGGTCCCGGGATGTTTCAAACTACGATGAAACGACAGATGGAGAATTCGGCCAGATCCAATTTGATTTTCTTGTGCAGGCAGGAGTCCCAAGCCCCGGGAATATTCGTATGCGTAGTGCAGCCGGAGTAATTGTCGGCGCCTCGGGGTCTACCTTCACAGGCAACTATAACTGTCAGGCAAGAGGTGCGCTTACCGCTGAAGTAGTCGGGGCTACCGACCTTAGGACCAAAAGCGGCCGAACTCTCTATCGGTGGACAACCAACTCGCAATCCGGGATCGACTACGGATCCCGTGACGACGATCCGCCCCAGGGCCCCACGCTCACAATCGGCCCCTCGGAGGTTGGGGAGGAATTCTCCGCACTATCATGGGCCTCGAGGGAGAATCACTTCTATCTGATCGAAGCTGCCGCCACTAATGGCCTTTGGGCCCTTGTAACAGAAGTGCCCGGAACTGGTCTACCGCTTAGCATTGACCTGCTCAATGAAGGTCGAACCACAGGTTATCGCATCCGGGAAATTTTTGGCTCTCAGTCTAGTGGTCATGTCGTGAAAGCCCCGGTCCTGCAGGTATTGAAGAGCCACAGTGACGGTCCCAACATACGCCTCGCATGGAACACCCACCCTCAGGAGATCTACCAGCTCAACGAAATCCTTCCCGACGGAACTGAATCACCAGCTTTTGCGGTGTCCGGCGACGGGGCTGCAACTTGGTTCGATTTTGCACCTGAAACCCAGAGCCGGGTGTTTCAAGTCAGGGCCATTAAAAATTAAAGACCAGAACCGGAAGCCTGCTTTCAGGCAAGGTCCTGAGCAGCCTCTTTGGCAAAATAGGTCAATATCACATCAGCCCCAGCCCTCTTGATCCCCAGCAGACTCTCAAAAATAACGGCCTTCTCATCAAGCCAACCTGCCGCGCTCGCTGACTTAATCATCAGGTATTCGCCGCTGACCTGATACGCCGCGAGAGGGAGAGGAGTCTCCTTCCTCAAGGTCGCAATAACATCAAGGTAGGGCCCCGCAGGCTTGACCATGATCATGTCCGCTCCTTCCTCTTCATCCAGGCGAAGCTCACGGATAGCCTCTCTGATATTGGCAGGATCCATCTGGTAGCTTTTCTTGTCTCCCTCTTTGGGAGCGGAATCGAGGGCCCCTCGAAATGGCCCGTAATAAGACGACGCGTATTTAGCTGAATAGCTCAATATGGAAACACCTTGGTGACCAGCATGATCCAACGCCGCCCGAATCGCTCCGACCCGCCCGTCCATCATATCGCTGGGTGCAACAATGTCTGCACCTGCCTCCGCATGGCAGAGAGCCTGACGACAGAGGACCTCAACCGTCTCATCATTCAGGACCTCGAGCACACCGTTTTCTCCCCGGCTCACCAAGCCATCCTGCCCATCGGAATTGTAGGGATCCAGAGCGACATCCGTAATAACAACCAGGGACGGGAACGCAGCTTTAAGAGCCCTGACTGCCCTTGGAACGAGTCCTTCTGGATTTACAGATTCCTCCGCTCCTGGGCTTTTGAGGGCGCTGTCAATGGCGGGGAACAGAATGACACAGGGAATCCCCAGAGCATGGGCCTCACCCGCCTCCTTGACGAGCCCATCCAACGACCAGCGCGTACACTCCGGCATTGAGAGAATGCTCTCATTTTCTTCCCGGTCATGAAGGAAGAGAGGGTAGACAAAGTCTGAAGGCGTGAGAACTGTCTCTCCGACCATCGCCCGAACGGCTGATGACTTACGGTTTCTCCTGGGGCGCTGGTAAAGGTTCATGACTATATTCTACAGGGGTTTCAATTCGTATCCATCCGGTCCGTCTTTGACGGCCCACCCCAGATTCTGGATTTCCTCGCGCAGGATATCTGCTCCTTCCCAGTCCTTGTTTTCGCGAGCTATCTGGCGCTTTGCCGCTGCAGCAACTACTTCGGGCGGTGCCTCTGGGACTTCAGGATCCGGCAACCGCAGCCCAAGAGCAGCGAGCATAGCGTGAAATCCAAGCCAGTTCACTCCCGGGTCACCCTCAGTTTCTGCAATACGGAGCCCCCTGAAAAGCTGCCCAAGTCCCTCCGGGGTATTTAGATCATCATTCAGAGCAGCCAATGCCGGTTCAAACACTCCTAGGTCATCAAGGCCACACAGCTCTCTGTAAGAAGGCACATTCTCCCCTTCCCTACCGGCCGCCTTAGCAAGAAGGGCCTGCCCTTTGGTTAATTTAGACAGGGCCTCTCGAGCCGCATGCAGCCCATCAAAAGTAAAATTAAGCTGCTTCCGGTGATGAGCCCCTATCAGGGCATAACGCACTTCCATCGGCGTAGCCCCCGGATCCCTTTCCAGATCGGCCAAGGTGTAAAGGTTGTTGAGGGACTTAGACATCTTCTCACCATCGACCATGAGAAATCGGGGATGAAACCATGCCCTTGCAAAGTCCCCGCCACATGCACACCGAGACTGCGCGATTTCATTCTCGTGATGTGGGAACTTGAGGTCTTCTCCCCCACTATGAAGATCAAAGCTTTCACCGAGATATTTATAGCTCATCGCAGAGCACTCCAGATGCCAACCGGGCCGACCCTCTCCCCAAGGACTATCCCAATAGTTTTCTCCATCCTCAGGGCGACGACCCTTCCAGAGCACAAAGTCAGAAACACTATCCTTTTCATATTCATCCGCATTTGCCCGCTCTCCCTGCGTCTTTCCTAACTCAAGGTCCTGCTGATCCAGACGAGCAAGTTTTCCGTAGTCCTCGTAAGAGGCAATCCGGAAATAGACAGATCCGTCCTCTGAGCAATAGGCATTTCCATTTTTGACCAGAGTCTCAATCATCGCGATCTGCTCAGGGATATGCTCAACCGCGCTAGGTTCAATATGCGGCGCGAGACAATTGAGAGCCTCGCAGTCCTCGTGAAATCGCCTTGTCCATTTTCCAGTAAAATCCGCCAGCGACATTCCCGATACCTGTGAATCACGTATGGTCTTGTCGTCAACATCCGTGATATTCCGGACGTGCTTCGTCCTCATCCCTCCCACTTCCAAGACACGCCGAAGGACGTCGTTCAGGACAAAAGTCCTGAAATTGCCGATATGTGCCGGGCCGTACACGGTGGGTCCACAGCAGTAAAAACCAAAGACCCGGCCATCGGCTGGCTCCAATACGCGCATCTCGCGCGTCATGGTATCGAACAAACGCACGCCGTGCTCTAACGGGACCACCCCTTCTCCGCAAGCCTCAGCTTGATGTAACGGATTGGTTACTTGGCTATATAAGGATGGGAAACCCGCGAAAGCACTCAGGCCCGTACCTTATTCGAGAACCTTCGGTTATCCCTAATACGGGAAAACGACCCCTTGCAGTGACTCTTTCCCTTGCTACACATTTCGGTGTGGCGACTCCTGAGAAAGCCCCGTTTACACCGGAACAGAAACGGGCCCTCCTTATCGGCGGAGGGCTGATTCTCGCAGCTGCCGGCCTTCTGTTGCTTATCTGGCTAGGCATGTTCCTCCCAGGATTTGCCGGTGAAGTCTTCCGCAAGATGGCCGGCTTTCTCTGGACTCCTCTCATTCTTGATTTCTCCCTGTTTATCCTCGGGGTCATCCTCGTCCTCTCCCTGAACTGGTATATTCGAGTCAGAAAAGGAGATGAATGCGTTTATCTTGAGCAGGTAGAAGACCCTCCAAACGGGCTCCCAGAAAGAGCACGCTCCGCCATCTTTAGCGAGGAACCCGAGCCTCAGGGGCTTGAACCAAAGCTTGCCGCCATTGAAGGAGCTCTCGCACTCAATGATCTTTCCGAGGCAACCAGTCTTCTCTTTGAGCTTCCTGAGAGTCACCTCGAGGACTCTGAGGTCCTTGCCCTGCGAATTGCACTGGCACGCCGCAAGGAGCATATAGACAAGGCGGACCAGCTCCTCCAAAAACTCATGGCTCAGTCTCCCCAGCACCCTCTTTGTAAGAATGAGGAGGACCTGGGCCTCTCTCAGGGAGGTTGAGACGTTCCCCGCAGCGACGGCAGTAGCGTGCATCCAGAAGATGCCCGTGCACACCGCATGAGGGGCACGCGTCTGTTGTCTCATCCTGCCTGTTCATCGCTGCGTTGACCGTTTCTCCGATCACGATGCCTGTCGGAACCGCCATGATGGAATATCCAATTAAGACACAGAGCGCGGAAAGAAACTTCCCCTCCACTGTAAGCGGAGCCAGATCACCATAGCCCAGAGTCGTGACTGTGACTATCGCCCAGTAAATACTGACGGGGATATTGGTAAACTTACTCTGCGGTTGGCCTGACTCAAGGAGGTAGGCGACCGTGCCCATGATCGTAGCCAGAACCACCATGGCGAAAAAGAAGACTGTGATTTTGGCACGACTCGCGAGTAAGCCACGCATGATAATACTGGCACCCCGCATATGCCCGACCATCTTAAGGACCCGAAACATTCTCAGCAGGCGAAGAATACGGATCACCAGAAGGGACTGGCTCCCTACGAAAAACATGCCGAGAAAGGTCGGGATCCACGATAGGAAATCGATAATCCCAAAAAAACTGAAGATGTAGCGAGCCGGGCGGCGCACTACCCAGATTCTCACGAAATACTCAGTCATAAATAGCAGCGTAAATCCCCATTCCGCAGCCTTGAGAGCTCTGCCCCAGCGCATCGCGAACGATTCGATGCTATCCAGCATGACCGCCACAACGCTCAGGCCAATAGCCAACAGCAACAACAAGTCGAAAGCCTTTCCTGACTTCGTCTCCGCCTCAAAGATGATGGTCCAGAGCCGTCCTCTTATTCCATTGCGCCCGGATAGGGAAGAGTCACCTGCCATCAAAGTTTACGATTCGGTCTTTCTTCCTCTGGAAAAATCTCGCCCCCTCAGGGCATTCAACCCTGCTAGAACATGAACAGCGAAGATACATGTTCAGCCTGCCCTCAGTTCTATCATTCATCACGTCCCAGAAGATTTCTCGTCTGCTCCACCGAGCGACGATTGTATTCATCGTCGCTGATGATTGTGGGCTCCGGAAAAACCTTACGCCTGAAGTCGGTGCGGCTGTCAGTCGGCTTGTCTACCGGCGCCCCCGTGCCCTCTCGCGCTCCTCCTGTGGCAAAGGATCCAGTTTTCGTTGTCTGGCTATCAAACCGTGACTTTCTGGCAAGGTGAGCAGGGCTCGTAATCCGAACTCCGGGGGTTTTCCGGAAGCGACTTTGATCATCACCCCGCAGATAACTGTCCACCTGCAATTTGCGCGACTTCTCCCACTTGGCAGATTCATAATTACCCGCCCTGTAGACAGATTTTCCAACCCCTCCACCAAAGGATACATTGCGCTTCTTATCGTATTGACTTCGAACAGGCCCGGTAAAATTGCCCTGCTTATCTCTTTTCAAGGAGCGCGAATCAAAAGCAAAGCGCTCCTCTAGAGCCTTGTAGCCCTCGGATTCTCCCAGTGCGATAACCTGCTTATCCCTTTTCCGTGACATTATAGTGCCCGCGCCACTGTCAGCATCGGAACCGCCAGTACTCGAGCAAGAACTGAGGGCGACCAGGCCTGCTGGGAGGCACCCATACCAGATAAGACGAGAGAGAAAATTCAACAGGGAAGCGTGGCGGGGCTGAAATCCCTTGTCAATGGCGCAGGCAAGACCGTTTCACCTTTCCGAATCAGAAATTTGATCTCTGGGCCTCAAATTCATATACTAATCTGGTGAAACCCTCCCTTTTCAATCAGACCCCGGAAGAGCTCTCCGCGGTTCTTGATAGTTTGGGAGAGCCCTCCTATCGAGGAGAGCAGATTCTGGATTGGCTATGGAGGAAGCGTACACGCTCGATCGACGGGATGAGCAATCTTCCGGCCAGATTGAGAGACCAGCTGAAAGCTAGCTTCTCCCTGCAATCCCTCACCCACGCCCGTGCACAGGGCTCCGCTGACAGCACTCGTAAATTTCTCTTTCGCTTACACGACGGGCGCTACGTCGAAACCGTTCTGATCCCAGCCTCTCCTGCACTTTACGGGGAACGTTCGGATCGACGCACTCTCTGTGTATCTTCTCAGGTGGGATGCGCCTTCGGGTGCAAATTTTGCGCATCGGGCCTCGACGGGTTCACGCGAAATCTCTCAGCTGACGAGATTGCCGGGCAGGTACTCCTCGCTGAGGAGCT
>CEWH01047950.1_pt1 | contig 43608 bp, 52 predicted proteins | sample 531231 | NCBI WGS metagenome assembly CEWH01 (sample SAMEA2622316, study PRJEB7988) | marine metagenome | biome: marine biome (ENVO:00000447); feature: surface water layer (ENVO:00002042); material: "saline water (ENVO:00002010), including plankton (ENVO:xxxxxxxx)" | depth 5 m | reverse complement strand
TTGGTCCAAATCAGGCATTAGCGGGTATTACTGATTACCTTGGAGCAAAGGATCTAAGAAATTTAAATATGACAGGCCATCATTTTCGGAACAAATTTGCTTTATCCTCAGACCCTAAAGAAAATAGAGAAATGATGAATGATGTGAATTTTAAAGCGTTGTGGGATGAAAATATAGAAAACTACTATTTTACATTACCTATGAGAAAGCCGGGAAAACCGTCTACAATCATAAAGATCCCTAAGTCACAAGTAGTGGAGGAAAAAACTATGGTGATAAATTCAAGTAATCCAAATCCATCTATTTATGAAACAAATGACATAAATAACTATAATATATTGAAGGTTAAGGTATACATAGAAAGATGTCGTGATTATAAACATTATGTTGTTTATGATTGGAAATATCCTGTTCCAACATTTGATGAAAGAAATTATGAAGTGCCTTTTGATGAAACAACGAGAGAATGGCTTAAAAGAACTCGTGGTGGGGATGAATGGTTGGGAAAAGCAAAGCAGTATACTGAAAAAGAATATGAAAAAGAAAAGAATGAATATGATAAATTAAAAGAAAGCTGGAAGGTTGAACAAATACGTGAAAAAATGCCAGAGTTTGTGAATACAGATGGTAGTTTTATTAATTTCGAAGATTACTTCGTAAGATATAAGAATATATTATATAAGTCAGCTTATTTTGAAGAACAACAGGGATGGTTTAAAAAAATTAGTAAGTATGTTGAAAAAGGATACGAAATATTAGATTTGAATACAGTAGATGAAACACAGTCATGCGCTATAATGGGCGGAAGTAAAAAAAGAACACGAAGAAGTAGGAAAAGTAAATGTAGAAAGAAAACAAAAAAAAAGGCACTAAGGAAGAGGAGAAGGAGGTCATCTAAAAGAAGAAGATAGTTATTAAGTTAAACCGAATTTTCTAAGCGTTTTTGTTTATCTTTATTTCTGTCCCGGTATTTTTGTTTGTAATTATTGTTGTTTTTAACTTTATTACACCGCGTTTTATCGCTGAGTTTATGCAGATACACAATCCAAAACCATGGATCATCGTAAAATATTTTTATGTTTAAACGCGTAGTTAGTTTTTCTATGACACTATCTACATAATCGTTTTTATACCAATAACTGTAATAAATATGAACAATGTTTGTATTTTTGCCTTTGTTCTCTATAATATCAATTTTCTTTATTTTACCAAATTGATATTTATTTAACACATCAATAATCTGTGCTTTTGTTATTGTTTTACAGACGCGAGGTATACACAAAGTGTAATTGTTAAACATGGATATTTGGATTAACAACTATCCATATTTATAAAATCAATTTATAAATGCTGTCTCTTATATGTTAGTATTTAGTATAGATAACAAGTATCCATGTTTTTACTATATAAAGTCTAATATCGTAACTTAACCTAGGGTAGCTGTAAAGAGACATATTAATAAGTAATTTAATCTTTAAATTGATTTAAAATAAATTAACTTACACAAGCTGCACAAATTACATTTCAATTACACCTAATTACAATATTACAAAGTATGAATCGTTTTCAAGATATGTCATCGAACCGCTTTCACGGCCAATCTCAACACAACATAAATCCATCCAACCGGTTTCATTCTGGCTCAAGATTTAAAGATTCCTCCTATCATCATTCACAATCATCCAGTCGTGGTTCTCGATTTCAGTCCAATCTACCTACAAACAACCGATGGAAACGAGATGAACACGAACCGTCTTCTAACAATCAACCATTTACTAAACCTCGTAATACGATGGGTTCAATGTTATCTGCAAAAGTGGGAATTGATCCAACATTTGACCCATCGGAAACAAACAGTAAGTTTGTAAATTTAAATTCAATGGCAATGGACTTTAATCAAATAACAGTAAAACCAAAGCAAAATAAAAACAAGAAAAACCGGAAAAACCGAAAGGTTCAATCAATCCAGACGCCACCCGCGCCTAAAAAATACAGTAGAAAATATGATTTAACAGACGAACAGCAAGACGATTTAAAAAATTCTATTGTAAATCAATATAATTATGAAGTAATTGAAGATAGTGATGAAGAGGATCCACAAGAACAGCAGTAAATATAAAAATTAATTACATCAATAATTAAATAATCAAACATTAATTACATCAACTCATAATAAAAACATTAAATAAGTATAAATCGCGAATAATTTATAATGTATTTTTTATATGATAAGTGATATAAATGATATTGGTAATATCGACGATATAAATGATACATTAGATGATTCATGGATAAAAGAAATAGATGATGAAGAATCGGTGTATAAACAATTTTATACTTCTTCCCCTACATATGTTAATTTATGTATCATTTATTTGGATAGTGTAAATAACATAATTCACATCAAAAAAAAGCCGACATCTTTAACAAATAACACATTAAGTAAAACCAAATTAATTTATTATATCAGTAAATTTTCTACTTTTCATAACACAAAATACAAATGTTTAGATATTTTAAAATACAACATACAAGTAGATTCGAAATCCATTCATAATTATATAGCCAATCCAGATGGATTTAATTATTTATCAAATGAAAGTAAAATAGACGATATTTACTGGGAAAACAGCGTGGAAATGTTACATGATATCAATACATTGTATGTTATATACCAGCCTAAATATACAGAAAAGCATCGTAAAAGCAGAAAAACAAGGAAAAAAATGGTAATGAAGCAAAGAAAAACAAGGAAACATTTATATGATTAGAATTATAAAATTGATTTAATTTTATATTAAGAAACATTTATATAAATCATCCATCCAATACAATTCATATATACTATCTACTCACTGTAACTAACTACAATCAAAAGCAAACTAATTATAAACATGTTTAATATGAAATTAAAATTATTTGTGTTCGCGTTATTGCCTTTAGCAGTTGTGTCCCTTCCTTATCCACCCCCCGAGCCTGAACGCATATTTCCTTGTTCAGGTCCGTATGACAATAGTTGTGGAAAAGAGGGGATATGTCAATTTAATAAAAATAAAATCGTTTTAAAAGACTTGACAGCCGCCTTAAAAAAGAGCGTAGTAGTCAACGATGCTATAAATTCAACTTATGTATGTGAATGTAGCGATAAATATGGATCATTGAGTGTGGATCATGAACCTTGTGCGCGAGAACGTGTTAGTAAGGTTCTTGTGTTCTGGATGCAAATTATATTTGGATGGATTGGCGTTGGTGCCTTCATTCTGCACTGGTGGTGGTATGCCTCATCTATATTCGTAGCAATTGGCATCGGTATGTTGTGTATCTGTGGAACGTGTTTATGTAAAGAGAAAGATGATGATGATGAAATAAGTTATTTGGAATGTATGAGTAGTTATGTTTCTTGTATGCTTCTAAACGTGATCATTGCTATGTGGATCACTAACTTCGTCTTTATTATCACGGACTGCTACTCTGTAGTTAATCTTGATGGAAAAGAATATGCTTTTAAATGCTGGGAAAACTTGTAATGCCAACATTGTAAAAACACTTATCTGATAAACTTATAATCATAACTAATGAAAACAAGAAAAATGCCTGATTGAAATTTATAAATTGAACTCATTTTTGTACTAAGAAAAACATTTACACAATACGTTCAAGCAGACCGACATACCAGCAGTAATTAACTTTGTCAACTTTTAAAATTTAACCGTTCTAAACACTCGTATACTTAATCATGAACAATCAAGCACGAATTCAACAAAACAGCAATGATGAAACCGGTATATCGTTATGCATTCCGTTTGTATTTAAATCGGTAACAAAGGAAAAAATATTTGCGGTGATCCGCTCGATGAAGGTGGGTCATATTGAGCGAATTGACATTGTCAATGTAAGTGATCGTCAAAACAAAGCGTTCATTCATTTTGCCAAAGGTAAATGGGCATATAATGAAAACGCAGTTAATATCTTAAATGATATGAAGGCCGGCATTCCATGGATTGTGCCATATTGCAGAACTGGATTTTGGAAAATCGGTATATCTACAGCGGAAAAACCAACGCAAACGCAAGTCAATATCGTGCAACATCAACAAGCACCACGACATACACGAAGAAAAATAATTGATATTAGCCCACCAACTCACATTTCCAATGAAGAATATTGGAATGTAAGTCAGGATGTTATGTCAATTATCGGAAACATGTATGGTGGCAACGATCAAGTATTGGTTAATATTCTATCAACTGATGAAAATGTCATGAAGGCATATGATGAATATGTTGAAACCGGTGATTTCAAAACTTTTAAGGAACAGTGTGAAAAAGCGATGGAAGATATTAGCAAGCAGTTTATTCCAACACCAATTGAACGCTGCGAACAGGAAGACGAACTTGACAAAAAGATAGCAGAAATTGAATGGAGAAGGGACAATGATCCAACTCATCCTTGGTATTTAAGTGATGAGGTCAAGGAAAGGCATAAAAATGAGAAAAAGGAACTGCTGTTAAACAAGTGGACTAATGTCGACGCGCATTATAAAACAGTGTCAACGCCAAGAGAATATTATCAATTAATCAATGGATATCCTTATGTCGAAGGAGAAGATAGTGATGACGAAGAATATTATTAATAACAAACACACTTTAAAAAATTAAAAATACCCCCAGAATAAAACATAAAAACCCTTAAAAAATAAAACATAAAAACACGAAAACTATATAAAAATAAAAACACAATAAAAACACATTTTTTATTGTGTTTGTTATTATTACAACATCCAAAAACAACTTAAATTTACATAGATTAATATGTATAATTATGTATACATATGGTGCAAAAGGACATATTCAACAAAGTTGGATAAAAGATCATGATTCTACATTATCTGAATTAGATGATATCTATAACTACATTTTACAAATAAATTTTCAACTGGTAAGAACCGATGATATACACCTCTTAAAACAAAATTGGCAATTTCTATTGAAATTTTTATTTAATAACAAACACAAATACATAAATGAAATAACGATGGTATGTAAATTAATATTGTATACCAGAGATATTAATTATGGAAAAGGGGAGAGAAAGTTGTCTTATATGTTATTGTTTGAATTGTATAAGGTAGATCCAGAAACAGCTGTGATACTATTTGAATGGTTTGTAAAAAAATTGCCAGATAAAACATCAATTGGATGTTGGAAAGATGTGAAACGATTTGCGGATTATATCAATAGTGAAACAAAAAATGACAACCATATGTTTATTACGAAAATAATACAGATTTCAAATCGTTATTTAAAAGTTGATCATGAACAAATTACGCAAATATATGATTTGTTTAAAGATAAACCAGAAGAAAGAATCCAGCATTATATAAAAAACAATGTGGAACTTTCTATGGTGGCAAAATGGCTACCTAGAAAAAGTAAAAATAATAATAAATATGGGTGGTTATTTGAAAAATTAGCCGACAACATGTTTAAACATTATTTTAAAATGGTAAGCACGGAGAAAAATATTAATAATAAGAAATGGTGTCGAGCGGTCAATAAATGTGAAATGAATTATCGCAAAATGTTGTCGTTTGTAAATAAGCATTTAAATGTGGTTGAAATACTGCAGACATCTCATAAAACAAACAAGATTGATTTTACCAAGCTACCGACGCTCGCAAAAAAAAGGTATCACTGCGCATTTTTAAAAAACAAAACACATCCCGGTGATATATTATGTAGTAGTAAATATGAAAATTATATATTCAACCATTTTTTAAATAAAAACACGGTTACAACCACCAAGCAACAATTATATGAAATCGTCCAGCACATTATTGTAAATAAATTATGGGAACACTCCTACAATCATATAGAACGATTAATGATTGATAAACTATGGAATTCTAAAAAAATAACGATAGGTGAAATGGAAAACATTGCCATTGTAGATATGTCACAATCCATGCACGGGTTGCAATTATACAACTCTATCGCATTGGGTATATACATATCACAACATAATACAGGTAGTTTTAAAGACCGATTAATTACATTTGGTAATCGACCACACTATATAAAATTCAGTGAAAATATGGATATTTGCGAAAAGGTTAGACTGACTTTCGCCGAAAACGACAATATTCATAGTGATTTGTATGGGGTAATAAACACACTGATCAAAACCATAAAAAATTATAATTTACCTAATAATGAATTAAAAATGTATTCCTTAACCATACTTTCTGATATGCAGATTGAAAATAATGTTAAAATTAATAATACTAACGAAATCATACCTACTAATTTCTATATTTACAATACAATTAAAACGATGTTTAAAAACAATCACATTGATATGCCGCAAATTATATTTTGGAATTTAAAGCCACATAATGGATTTCCTGTATCTATAAATGATATGCATAGTTATGAAAATGTATTGTTGCTGTCTGGATTTAATGAAAATAATTTGAAAATATTCCAAAAAAGTTATGAAAATAGCAGTAACAATAATAACAGCAAACCTACGCGCATAGCTAAAGATGTGTCAGCAACTGATAATGTATTATTCAAACTATTATCAAATAAGCGTTATGACTTTGTAAACAAAGAGATATTGGCAAATATATTACTGTAAATTTAAATAAATCTAAATATAAGCCAATTAGTTAATATATGAGTAATATATTGGATATATACAATGAATTAACAGAAGAAATAATGTCAGATACATATGAACAAGATGTAATTAATAATATATTAGATCTTACGTTAAATCAACAAAACGCACACAAACAAGTATTGTCCGAAAAGGGAGAGAAACAATTAAAACAAGTTTCATATAAACAGTCTATACATTCCATGAAACAATGTCCTATCACTTTAAATGAGTTTAAGGAAGGTGATATAGTAACTGAATTACCTTGTTTTCATTTATTTGATAATAGTGGTATTGAATTATGGTTAAAAACAGAGTCCGCAAAGTGTCCAGTATGCCGAAAAACATTGGATTTTGTAGAAATAAAAAATACCGATGTCAATACACTTATAATGGATAATAGTAATACTATATTTCAAACCAACCCCTTATCTTTATTTTCCAACATTACAATCGATTTATCTTTAAATCCACAACTATTAGAACCATATAGTAGGGAGTATAATATTAGTGCACCAGAACAAACTGCATATGAAGCGTTGGATTTCGAAGATGATATATTTTATAATACGCTGCAGCTTATAGAAGAAGAAGATAGAATATTACAAGAAGCGCAAAATATATTATCCATGGATATATCATTTAATATCTGTTAGTGTTAATAAATAAAAATCAATAAAATAAGATTTTATTGATTTTTTATAGTTATTTATAGTTATTTTTAAGGTTTTATTTGTTGCGATTTATATATCATCCCAGTCAATCACTTCTGCTTGTGTGATATTTTTATTTTGTTTTTTAGTAGTGTCATTTGTTTTCATATCAATTACAATATTTGTGTCGTTTAATAGATCTTCTTGTGTTGAAAATTCAATACCGGCATTTTCTTCTTCTTTTATTTCTTCATCTACTTCTTTCCAAATATGAGCGGTAATATTTTTATCATTTTTCAATTGTTCGTATTGATAATCGGAATAAATATATAACAAATCCACCTTTTCTTTTTTATTAGGTGCTACCACCTCCCATTCTCTTTTCCCCACTAATATAATGTTATTAAGTGATATTTGATTGTCTCTTTTATTTCTACCACGAAATTTCCTTCTTAAAACACACAATCGTTCAACACCATCGTTGCATATAACACCGATATTTTGTCCACCATATATATTTGTGACACGAGCATATATTTCACATGGTTCGCGGGGATTTGCCAATCGTAGTGTTTTCCTAACACTTTGTTCTTTGACATCTTTACTTGCCATTTTTTTATGTTTGTTTCCACCTTTCTTGTTTTTTACCATTTTAGTATATTAAATTAACTTTGCGCTTTAATTAAAAATACATTGTAATTATATTTTTAAATCAATTTTATATAACATAATTATCATAGCTATAATAGCATAACTAATACACAATCTGTGGTAATGTAGAATTAAGTTCTACATTGTATGCTTTAAAGCAGTCACTAATTGACTGCTTTTCAATGGGTCGAATGCTTTTATATTGTGTTTCTATTGATTGTTCATCGGGTTCAAAGCCATAGGTATCATAAAAGGACTCCATTAAATCTACCGTAGGGAACTTTGCTTTTTTTTTCACAAATGTAACATGATATGTTTTAAATACCTTTTCCCAAAATGGGGTTCTCCTAGCATAAAACTCCCAGTGGTGTAAATACGCAGATATATATCTATCTACATCATTAAATGTATAATTGTTTCTCTCCCAAACTTTTACTACATCTGTTTTATTTTTAAATCTGGCCAATTGAAACGCACCAACAAATTGATTGATTTCGTATAATCGTTTTTCTTTTAAGGTTTTATAAACATAATCAACTGGTGATTTTAATTTGGTAATTAGTGCTAGGTCTGCAGAGGATAATTTGGTTTTAATCCATACTTTTTTGGTTTTGTTAAGTTTGCTAACTAATTTAACTATCCACCGATGATGCTGATTTTCATAAAACAAGCACATGTCGTGGTTACGCGTGCCTTTATATAACGATGTATAAATCATTTTAACTGCGTCGGTGGTTTGTGTATTTAAATATGATACACTATTATGTATATTTTTCTTTAAGACAGCGGTTGTAATTTTGTCGCTAGGTGGTATAAGTGTTGTATCTGTTTTTGTATATAAATATTGAAACACAGTAATATCAGCATTTTGTTTATGAAGCTCTTTTACAATTTTAGCAATATGTTGAAAGTCGTTGTTTTTTTTCCATGCGTTGTATTCTGTATCAATCTGCTTCTCAAATGACACCCCTTTAATGTAATAAAAGTCGTAGTATATTTTTGCTATAAAATTCCAAAGAAAGTCGGGCTGTTTACTTTTATGTAATTCATATGCCCAAAACAAACATTCAGACAATGTATGATTGTTTTGAAATAGTAACGATAGCATAAAACTATACTTTACTTCGTCGAGGTTGTATAATAAATACGACAGTTGTATTGTTTCCATATTAATATAATATCTTAGTGTGTTTCTATAATACAATTGTATTCCTTTATTATTTATTACAATTAATAATTATGATTCAATTTATTTCTTTTATTAATATATAATGGGAAATCCTTGGTTAGATCATGTTAAGAAAACACGTGCACTTCTTCCAAGTGGCACTATGTTTAAAGATGTATTAAAGAAAGCAAAAACAACCTGGAAGAAAACATCAAGTGCAGTTAAATCAACCGTGAAGCGCACTGCCAAAAAGGTTAAGAAAACAGTGAAGCGCACTGCCAAAAAGATTAAATCTCAAGTTCACAAAAAAGGTAAAAAGAAAATGGGCGGAAAGAAAAAGACGGGAAAGAAAAAGAAGGGAAAGAAAAGTAAAACTTCTAAGCGCAAGTAAATAAACCGACACGATGTTATCACCTTGTTAAAACATATTAACACTTTTACAAAACTTTATATAATAAAATAGCAAATATAATTATCTATTTTATTAATTTATCAATGGTTTTCTTTAAATATGGATATTTTTTGCGATAAAGCATGATCATATTTAATTTGCGATGTTAGTTTTTTTTTTATATTTAATGCGTTTTTAGTGACACTACTTATAATTTTTTTAATTTCATCTTTCTTTTTGGTAGTGATTGTTTTCATATAGTCTAGTATGTAATTATATGTTTCAAGAGTGTTTAATCGGCGTGAAGGATCGGGGTGCATGTTTATAGATAATAACATTTCAAACATCTTTAAAAATTCCAGGTTATCTGTGTCACTGTTTTTAAATAGCTGTAACGCTCTCATAATCATCATGGATAAAGAATATACATCCCAGGTATCGCAATATTTAATAATATATGTAATTGCGTTTTCTCTCCCCATTTCTTGATATTTATTTAATTGTTTAATGCTGAGTTGTTTAAATCTTTCTACGAAAACAGTCGGCATTTTTTTCAACAATTTATTATACTTAATGTATTCGTCTACCATGTAAGGTATTTCGTCTTTAATGTCTTTGTGTGGTTCTTGAATTAAAAAAGTAATGTAATGAATATCTAAACACCATAATGAATAATCAGGCGCATAAACATAAAAATAATCTTCTAGCCGACTCTCATAGTCTGGATCGTCAAATGCTGGCATAATGTCTTTTTTATTTAAGGACAATCCAAAATCAATAATAATTGGTATTTTTCTATCTGTATCATACATAACATTTTCCCCTTTTATATCATAGTGAATTATTCCTTGTTTATTTAATAAAAAAATGGAATACAAAAGGTAAGTATAACTTGAGACCAATGTATATAGCATATCATTATCTACATTATCTAGTAAATATTTTTTAAATTCTTCGCCTTTTACTAATGGCAGTTTTGAAATAATAAATTTTTTATCTGGCTTTCTAGCTATGATATTACAATCTTCTTTGCGCGAAACCATTTGTATTACTTTACTATTGTATTTGCACGATGAAACAATGGGGGCAAATCTTTTTTTATAAGAGGGGATTTGCTTAACTATTTTTCCTATATTTAATTCCCGTTCGGCGGTTGAATTTTTCACTTGTATCTTAGTAACAAACTTATCTGATTTTATTTTATTTCCTTTACAAGTAACACCTGGTTTTATAATACAACCAAAACCTCCTTCTCCAATTATCTCTCCCCCAGATTGTGCGTTGAAATTGCTCATTTTATATAATAAGCTATAAAAATAAAAAGTATTATACTATTTATTTTACGACTTGGTATACCGCCGTTTAGTTATATTTTTAAGTTTTAATCGTCGCATCTATCAAATAATTTATTAGGTTTGATTTTGCTGTCGCTTTTGTTTTTGCTGTTTTTAATTTTATAGTAAGCATTGTTAAATTGTTTTTTTATCTTTTGAAAGGATTCTTTATTGGTTAATTGAAATGTTTTAAGTCGGTTCATTTCATTTTCTATTTCGGAGACAATTATACTGTCGCCTTCATTTATAAATTGCTTGTATAACGAGCTTTGTTTCATATAGTGCTTGTGTATATAATTTTCTATAAATTCCAAAAAGCAGGGGTTTCTTGGTATGTATTTTATAGATGGCCTTTCATCGTTAGATGCTGGTTTAGCATCATTGGTTACCGCCTTGTTTTTATAGTAATAGCGTGCGCTTTTATATATTTTATCCTTGAAATCACCGGCATATCCTAAATTTAGCAACCGTCTTTCTTCTAAGCAAATCATGTCATTATTTGATTTTTCCCATAATTCAAATGCTGTTTTAAAATCACTACTACTTGCATTTTTATGTTTCAATGAAAATGCTTTTATAGAAGTTGTTAGTTCGCTGGTAAGCTTAAATCGGTATGTTAATTCAGTCATTTCTGTTTTCTGCGTTTAGTAATTAACATAATAATTACAATCAATTTAATGTCGATTATTAACACTGATTTTAAGGTGGCTTTTTAATATGTCATTATTATACACACTTAATGATATATTACTTGGTTTCCAAAGTATATTACAATACAAATAAAGATACTTATGAAAAAATAGTAGGATTTGACACAAATGTAAACGACATCAGTTTAAATCCGTATATAAAACCAATTTCTATTAAACCGATAGAAAAGGTTGGACTGACACCGCATTCTTGTTTTTATGTATTGATGCACCCAAGTGAGCATCGGTTTTTAACCTTAAATGACATGGATATGGTTTTAAATATCTTATTGCCATTGAATTATACTATTAATGAGGTATTAACTAAAATAGAACTAAAGCGTATAAGAAATATTGTATATGTTTTAAATAAATAAAATAGAAAATTGATTTAATAATAAGGCTACAATTATAATTAACAACTAAACTGTAGAATACAATGATGGAAGATATATTTAAAGAATACATTGAAAGCTTAACTAAACAAGAAAAGTTGGCATTGGAAATAGCACAAGATATGCTAGGTTCTTCATTTGATATGGGAAAATGTATTGGTTTTAATAAATGGTTAAAAACTAGAAATAATAAATCTAATTAATTTATATCATGGAAGCAAAAAATACACCACAAGAAAATATAAAAGCAGAAGAAAGTAAAACAGCAGAAGTAAAACCGGAACCCACTTTGGCTACTACAGATGCGACAGTTGCTGATGTAGACGCAACAGCAACAAATAAAGACAATAAACAAGAAGGTGAAGTGGGAAACGAAAATCCAGAAAATACTAAACAACAATTCAACAATAAAGGATTAGAAGTAACCGCAAAAACCCTTAATAAAACTAATTTTTCACGATCACGGGAATTGGCGGATAAATATGCAAATCAGTTAATAGATAGTGCTGAACGATTTGGCAAAAAAATAAGCATTGATAAAATAAAAGAAAAACTAGGCGAAGATTTATTTAGAAACTTAAAGCAAACATCTTTAAAATACTTTTTTGATTTTCTTTCCAAATACTCAAACACCAGTATGGATATTATAAATGATGTATTTAAAAGTGCCTCTATTGATTTAGAAGAAGACGGGTTTTCTGGTTTGTTAAGTGCGAAAAATAGAATGCGGGGAAATATATTATTAATGTTTTTATTGGACCGGTTAAACTTTGCTTTAACTAACCCAGAAACACGACAGAAACTACTGGAAACAACTGAATTACTAAAGCAATTTACCAATGAAACATTTATGGCAGTTATAACTACATTGCGAGAAAACAAAGAAGTGTTAGAACAAACACTGGAACAGTTTAGACCGATTATAAAACAATCTATAGTTACAACTGTAAGTTCTCTTATACAGGGATTGATGGTTGCGATTGCCGCATCTGGTCCAATTGGTGCACCTGCTAATTTATTTTTTCAAGGCACAAAAGTTATTAATGAAGTCGCCCCCAAATTAGGACAATTTTCTGAAAATGTTGGAAACGTTATTGATAAATATGATAAATTGTTGGCCAGTTTAAGTAATAAAGGAGAGGGACCATTACAACAATTCAAAAAAATGAAAGAAAGGGTTACCGATTTTACAGACATGATTGCGTCTGTTACTCAAGATGCCGCATTAATTGATGCCATGAGTAAAACTGCATAAAATATAAAAAATTATAGTTATTTTATATTTTACTATTATTTATTTTGTTGTTTTATACTATTATTTATTTGTTGTTTTATACTATTATTAAAATCCCATTCGTTTAAACATACTAAAACTCATTTCCTTTTTCTCTTTTTCTGCGGATAATTCGTCTGTTCTTTTTGTTGTAAATGGTAACATTTCATTTAGCTTTCCCATATATATAAACTTATTGGCTTGTTCTACTACAGTTTCATTTGCCTTATCTTTTTTACTTTTGCTTTCATATCGCTTGTCTACATTTGTTTTTAACTTGGCAAACACATCATCATCTTCATCGTCATCATTTTCATTTAGTTTTACAAAATCTTCTTTTTCCATTTCTTTTAATTCTTCTTCCCTTTTTCTTTCTTCTTCTGCTCTTTCCTTTTTCTCCTTCAACAATCGTTTCCTATCAATATACATGTTTTTACAACGATAAAACTTGACAAATTTTCTACAAATAGTTTCCAAATAATCATACTTGATTGATTTTTCTGCCCAATATTCAAAGCCTTCTTTATACTTATTGTATCTCATAAAAGCAATTCCATCTGGCGTCATATCAGAGATATATACTGTTTCACTTGGATTTCCACTCGCGTCTTCAATTTCGTCAATATCGTATTGTTCTTCATATTTTATTTCTTCTTTTTTTTCCAGTTCATCTTCAATATTTTTCATAGGCTTATAAACATATTTTGATACATAAATAGATGATAATATAAATCCAATAACACCTAGGTCCAAAGTAAACAATAAGTAAATAATATTCATTACAATATCATTTTGTAACAAAATAGGTGTTGCAGTAAATAGAATTGTATTCAATAATATAATAGTAGCACATGCTGGCGCACAAAATAACCATTCATTTTTAATAAACATCATGTAAGATTTAATCGTGTCAGTGTAAGTTAAAGTATTCGATTGCATTTGTATTTAATACAAAAACTTATACAATATATTTAAATCAATTTAATAAATGTTTTATGATATGGGGTTGCGTGATTATGCTTTTTGCTCCGTAGTAGATACCATTTCTAATCTTAGTTGCATTAAATCTTCTATTTCTTGTGGTAGATATGGAACAGTGTATTTAATGTGCGAAGGCTTAGACGGATGCAAACAAATCAAATACATGTTTTTTATTTTTTTATCATAATTTTTCTCCAGTAAATATTTGTATGTGTTTAATTGTAATGTATAGTGCCAAAAGTTTGTATCTGGCAGATGTTCAATACAGGCTGTAGTTGCTGATTGCCATGGATTGTGTTTTTTGATTTCTTTACACCTCTTCCAATCACAAATATCCAATGTCCCGTCTGGATTTTCGTAAATCATATCAATAGAACCGGCTAATTGTAATTCTTTATCGTATACCATCCATTCCGTTCTATATGGTTTTAATTGGGTGCTTAAATGAAATTTCATAAAGTAAGAGAATTCAATAGAGTCATTTTCTACTTTATTGTTGTTGTAATAACATTCAATATCATAATGCATTTTTGTGCCAGCGGTAGATGCCTCCACTTTATTTCTCTCCCATTCATCTTTTATTTCTTGCTTAGTTTTTCCATAATATTTGTTATTAGGCCATTTTGGTGAATTCATCATTTTGTCAATGATTTTATCACTATCAAACTTAGCAAAATGGCTGTGATTCCACGTAGTTACCGACATGAAACTACTGTCTCCATCTATTGTGTAAATATGAGGTCCTTCATCAAACGTGATGTGGCTGTCTCGTTCGTGTGGGTATTTTCTACTTAAATATTCCAAATCCATTGCTATTTGCTGACTATAATAAATACTGATGACGCATTATTTATTATATTTTTATTATTCAATTTATAAGATTGTTGTATTTGTTGTAATTTGTTTTGTAATTTGCTGTAAAAATATTATAGCATACTACTTAAAACAGTTTGCATTTGTGATTTTAAGGTTTCTACATCTGTTTTTAAACTGGCGTTTTCATTTTGTATTTTTTTCACATCGTTGTTTAATTCCTTAATTGATTCAATCAATAAAGATACCAAGTTTCCATAATTAACTGATAATAAATGTTCGGGTGAATCGTCTTGATTTACTACTTCTGGCACTACCTTTTCCACTTCTTGGGCAATTAAACCAATATGTTTTTTATCATTGTTTATATCGTTTCTATTGTATCGAACCCCTCTTAATTTACATACTGTGGACAAAGGTTCTTTAATTATTTCTATATTATACTTTAATCGTTGATCGGAATAGTTAGCTACTTCACCTGGAAATAAACTTAATGTGTTAGCATTTCCAAAGGTAATGGAATGATCGCAATTTTCAAATATGGATTTGCTTTTATTAGTTAAACATCGAATATCTCCTTCCGTTTCGATATTTCCACTAATATCCATTGTAAATGCGTTTCCATTTATTTCTTCCGTGCCAATTGCAAAGCGAATATTATTACTAACATCTGCGTTGTATCCAAACGCACTGGAATACGATACACCACTTGTATCAATGTTTGTTCCAAATATATAATTAGAAGAGCCGTCTATAAGAGTGTTGCGATATCCGGCAACAAAATTATGTTGGTTTTTGTTGGGGGCGGTAGTAATGTCGGTGTCGGTTACAATATTAAATTCACCAAATACGGTTGATTTGTTTATGGATGTTTGATGTGAATTACCTTGAATAAAACAATTGTTGCCTAGATTGATATTATCCGAACCTACATTAAATAAGTAAGAACCCGAATTGTTATTATTATCTCCAAACACATTTGACTTAACGCCTACAAAGCGATTACCGTCTCCAAAAGTAGTGGTGTTTTTTGATATATCTTCTTTTACATTATTTAAACCCATAATAACATACGGAATAGCAGAACAACTGATGTCTAACGCTGCCGCAACCGTGAATACATTTACACCGATTCCGGTTTCTACACTTAAAATACCTAAGGTAGGATTATTACCAGTGTCTCCTAAAAAAAGAATGCTATTATCTACATAAGTAGTATCTTTGCCCATAACAGTGTTTCCAATAATTGAAACAGTATTTTTAAATATATTTTGTGTTGGGACGGCACCAAAGAGCGTATTTTGCGTTTGATAAATACCAACGGTGGTAGTTGTTTGTGGAGGTGTAAATCCTTCAAATTCTGTTTGGGCACCTGCTGTGGCATCATTTCTAAGTAATAACTCAGTAGGAACGTTTACACCGGTTTGTTTTAAATACAATTTTTGACCATCAAAAATAATTGTTCCATCATTTAATGCGTTAAAATCAGTAGAACTTTGCACAATTGTTTGAGAATTACCTAATATTATAAAATCACTGGTTCGTATGGCACCAGATACATCAATAGACACTCTTTCATTTCCAAATACGGCACGCTCGGTTAATTGTGCTGGATCATGATTTATTAACACCGCACTATGCCCCGATGTTCTACTTAATATAGACATAGGAATGGTTTTGTTTTGAGATACATCTATGTTATTTGTAAATGAGTTGTTGCCAGTATAAGTAGGTGAATAGTTTTCATTGCTTACTACAAATGCCATTCCCGCTTCTGCGCGTTCACCAGTTATTTGATCGTATCTTTCATAATATGCAATTCCAGTGGCATCTGTTCCATTGGTTTCTTCGTTAAAACATATAGCAGATAAACTATTTTTCTCTATTTCATTGTTAAATACATTTGATGTATTTTTTCCAAAAGATAATCTGCAAGAAGGCGTTTTGGTTCCCAATCCAACAGTTACATCTTCGGAATACGATGATATTGTATTAAATGTGCTTATATTTTCTTCCGCGTATGTTAAACTAAATACATTACTTTCATTAAATGATATAGATTGGTCCGACCGAATCCCTCCTTCTGCTCCATGTTTTGCCATATTTTGAATAGATGTCATTTTTTATATATATAAATAATATTTAATAAAATAATAATCTTACTTCGTTTTATTTTCTCACTATAATATTTTAAAAAGCAATCGGGTAAAATAGTAATTTATGTGAATAAATTAATATTTAGATAAATTAAAAATGGTTTACAATATTGAATTATCCCTGAAAGTAAAACAACAATCTAACATGACAAAAACAACCAACGACATAATAGAACAATCGTATAATTATTCATGTAATAATCATTATGTCAATTATGAGTATATTCATAAAAGAAAAGTAGTTGTTAGAAACAGTTGTGTGATTAGTTTAACTTTCGAGGATAACCCAATAGAAATCAGTAAATTTATAAGAAAAATAAAAGCAAATCGGTCGATTAGTATTGAATGTATATCTTATGGAGATACTGTTACTGATTTACTATATGCGTCTAAACAGTATTTAAATATCATGGAAAAATCTAAGGTAAAAGAATATTTGGAGAAAAAAAAGAATGGATTATTAGATACCACTTCGGTGATTATGATAGAAGTGTATAAAAAAAGATAAATTAGTTTTGTCATTGCTTTTCACTATTATGCGTTCTATCAATTAAAAATTCATATCATATATTTCTTTACAAATTTTTTTATTAACAAAATCTATACCTATAAAGCCAGGTTTATCGTTCCATTTTTTTATTTCTTCTATTTTGATTCGAAACCATATATTTGTAAAAAACGAAACTATTCTAGGAGGAATTACACCTTTCAATGGCACATAATTTAATTGTATTTCTAGTGTTTTATATCTATTATCATCATTGTTTTCTATTAAAAATTGTTTTATACTATCATTAACACTACATATATTTGTTAAACTCCAGCTATTGTTTACTAAAATGGATGATTTCAAATCTAATTTTCCCTTACATTTTTCATTATATAAATAATATTCAGGCATTGGAATGATTTTTCCCCTTAAGTTTTTAACAGGTTCATTTAAATTTATGTTTTTGTTTATTACAGGGCCATTGTTTATTATGTTCCATAAATCTTGAATGTAACTTAATTTCCATTCCTTTCTTGTATTCCATTCTCTTTTGAAAAATAAAAACACAAATTCACTAGGATTATTTTGTAAAAAATCACTAATTTCTTTAATTAATGTTCGCATATAATAACTAGACTGTATTGCATGGGGTATATTTATACTACCATCTTTTAATCTTCTCAATCTAATATCAAATGCTCTTACACCAATTTCAAGCTGTTGTGTAATTGATTTATTTTGACACTGGGCCCATTTCCATGGTATAGACATTGAGCAATGCTTAGGCGATACAGCACACGAATTGTGAGTTTTAGGTATAGCATTTAAATCGCGAATTCTTTTGCTATCACTTATTTTTTTCATCCAATTCATTATTATATATATCATATTATTTTACTATAATCTTGACATAATCTTTTACTTTTTATATTTTTTTCTTTGTTTTTGATGGCGACTTTGATTTGCTTTTTTTTGTTTTTTTATTTTTTGATTTGCTTTTCTTTTTTGTATTTTTTTTTGCTTGTTTTGCTTTTCTTGTTTTCTTGTTTTTTTTGTTTTCTTGATCCAGCAATTGTTTTAATTTATCTTTTAATGGCATATTTTTGTTTTTCATTATTCTAGTAAATAAATCATCTATGTTTTTATTGGAAAGTTTATATTGATGCATATCGTTATTGTTTTTCATAACAATATTTGCGTTTTCTCCATCATAATCAAAAGCATATTGCTTATTTAAAACCACATTTCCATCGACTGTTTTCATAATTTTTCCGGTTTGAACCACATATTCATTACTCATTTGTATTATATATAAATAATAATAATATTAAAATATTAATACCTATATTGTTCAGTAAAGTTGTGACTCATAAAATATTTTGGATTATTTATGTTATTTTGGGACCTGCTTTATTATTACAAGTATATCCAAAAACGGCTGGTTCGTTATGGTGTTTTTTAGGTACGGGGCTTACTATATTTACAAAAATGTTATTGTAAATAGTTATGTTATAATTGAAGTTAAATTATAAATATTAATAGTATATATTAACATTTATATGTATTGTATAGTTTGATTTATTTTAGTTCCATATTCCATATTTTTCATAAGCTGATATCAATTCACCAGTGAAACCTTTTTTGTTATCAATTTCTGTTTTTTTTTTTGCCATACCAGATTGGGTTACATGTTCCTTATTCATTTTTTTAAATAATTCTTTATATTTAATATCATTCATAGATAAATACTCTACAAATTCCTCAGGTGCACGATCAAATAAAATAGAAGCTCCTTGTTCTCCGTGATGCCAATTTATCTTATTATCCCTCCTATCTACAACAATATAACCATATTCTTGTTTATCATGTTCACTACCAGTAAATAAAATATCACCTGTTTTTATTGAAGAATGATCTTTTATATACTTTTTTATTTTCGTATCAAAAACTGCGCTATCCAGGCGGATCCCTTGATTTTCTTTGTATTTTGAATCAAGCTTACTAGCAATATCATAAAATTTTGCATTTCTCCCTTCTTTTCTTTTTCTACTTACTTTCTTCTTGTCATTTCTTTTTTTCTCACAATTGCCCGTACTTTTATTTCTTCGTTGTCCACGAGGACAACGTTTTTTTTTAGTTCCAATGCACTCGCCTTGTTTATTTTTGCGTTGACCGGTTGGACATCTTTTTCTGGTTTTAGTAGTTACCATAACTATATATATATATATATAATATTTTTTTCATCCATGTATTTCTAGTAATAAATCTCTCTATCTCTTTTTTATTTTTTAAAGTTCCTAAAATATTCTTTAATTTTGTTAAGTCAAACAAGTATATGGAATATAATGGAATATATTAAATTGACTGTTTTATTGTACCATTATTAATTATTATAATTTAAACCCATTTTGTTTAGTTAAAATACAATTAAATAAGATGGCATTCAACCAACAATTTATTGAAGTGTTAGATAAACTTAGGGGATATTATCAAACTAAGGGAAACTTTATGAAAGCACGAGCATATGAAAAAGCAAGAGATTCGCTGATTTTACACGAAACCGATATTACATCTGTAGATCAATTACAAGATATACCTAATGTTGGTAAGTCCACTATTGGTAAATTAAAAGAATATGTGGAAACAAAAAGTGTTAAAGTCTTGGACGAAGCTTTAAATGACCCAGAAATTGTGTTTTCAAATGTATATGGTATTGGGCCCAAAAAAGCAAAAGAATTAGTGAAAACACACAATGTTAAAACGATTAAAGAATTAAGAAGTAAACAAGACGAGTTGTTAAATGATGTTCAGAAAAAAGGATTACGATATTATGAAGATATTTTAAAGCGCATTCCCAGAGCAGAAATCGATATGTATTTAAAGCATATGACTGCGTTATTTGAAAAGGTAAAGGCAGCAAACCCTACCTCTGCAAACAGCAGTTTAGATATTGTTGGTTCCTACAGAAGAGGAAAACTGGATTCCGGTGATATTGACATAATTATCTGCAATGAAAATGATGATAACAAAGTGTTTAATGACTTTCTGGATTTAATGATTGAAAACAAATTGTTAATTGAAGTGCTTTCAAGAGGTAATATCAAAAGCCTTGGTGTGGCAAAATTAGGTAAACATCCCGCCAGGCGTGTTGATTTCATGTTTACTCCTAGAAGCGAAAACGCATTCGCAATATTGTATTTCACAGGAAGCAAAGAATTTAATACGGCGATGAGATCACATGCTCTTAAAAAAGGATATAGTTTAAACGAGCATGGATTGTATAAAATGGAAAATAAGAAAAAGGGAGAGAAGTTGACACAACTATTTAAAACGGAAAAAGATGTGTTCGACTTTTTAGGGTTGGAATATGTAGCACCAGAAAAACGGAAAGGGGCTAATTCAATGGTAATAAAGAAGGGTTCTTCCGTTGTTAAAACTTCTGTTAAAAAAACCTTAAAAAAGCAATCACGAGGTAAAACAGATACAAGCGCGCGCAAACAAACCTTAAAAAAAGCCACTGGTGGTGGTAGAAAAAAGGCCAGTGTTAAAACACAAGAATTGATCGCACTATTTAAGGAAAATGGTTTAAATCATTTAAAAACTTTGTCAGAAAAGGATTTGGTTAGTATGATTGTATTGGCCGATAAACAGTATTACAGTAATGATAAGCCGCTTATGACCGACAGTCAATATGATTTATTAAAGGAATATGTGGAAGAGTTGTATCCTAATAATAAGGTGATACAAAAGGGACATAAAGCGTGTGATGTTGCTGTCGATAAAAAAAAGGTTGCTTTACCTTATGAGATGTGGTCGATGGATAAAATCAAAAGTGAAAAGCAAATAAACAACAAGTTGAAAAAGTATACTGGACCTTATATTGTAAGTGCTAAGATGGATGGTATATCGGTGTTGTATTATTCCGAAGACAAATATAAATCTTCACCACAACTATATACGAGAGGCAATGGTAAAAAGGGACAAGATATTACATACTTGTTACCATATTTAAATTTGCCTGTTATACCAGATGTCACCATTCGCGGTGAATTAATTATAAAAAAACAGCTGTTTCAAGATAAATATGCAGAACAGTTTTCCAACCCAAGAAATTTTGTATCGGGTCTTGCAAATAGTAAAAAGCTAACCGATGACTTAAAAAAGATGGTAGGCGATTTAACCTTTATTGCGTATGAAGTAATTCATCCTGTTATGAAAGGTTCCGATCAAATGCGATTTTTAGAGGATAAATGGGGTAAACACAATACTGTAAAGTATGAATTAATGGATACAATCAATAAAGAAGTTATGTCGGAGTATTTAATGGATTGGAGAGAAAATTATGAATATGAAATCGATGGTATTATTGTTTCGCAAGATGGCATATTTAAGCGCCAATCTAAAAATCCAGATCATGCTTTTGCTTTTAAAATGGTATTATCAGATCAAATGGTCGAAGCCCGCGTAGTAGATGTATTATGGGCTCCCAGTAAAGATGGATATTTAAAACCGCGTGTTAAAATTATGCCTGTTGTTATTGGTGGTGCGACGATTGAATACGCAACTTGTCATAATGCTGACTTTGTTAAGAAAAACGGTATTGGAGTTGGTGCTGTGGTTCAATTGATACGAAGTGGTGATGTGATTCCCAAAGTTCATAAAATGATACATAAAGCCACGCCTAAATTTCCTACTAATTACAACTATGTTTGGACAAAAGGAAATGTCGATATAAAACTAAGTGATGAAGACATCAAGGAAAATGATGTTGTAAAGATTAAGCGTATTGAGGAATTCTTTAAAAAGTTAGAAGTAGTTGGTATGGGCTATAAAAATATAGAGAAACTATACGAAGCAGGATATAATACAATTGAAAAGTTTGTGAAAATGGAGATAGACGATATCAAACAACTTCCCGGAATGGGGACTACATCTGCGAAAAAGATTGTGAATAGTATTAAAGAGCGATTAGATAAGGTAGAACTGCATGTCATGATGGGTGCTAGTCCATGCTTTGGAAGAGGAATTGGTGAAAAACGATTAAAGGAGCTGCTTATCCATTATCCATTTGTGCTTAGTAGTAAAAGTCAGGATGATGTAAAGATAAGTAAAATTAGTAGTTTAAAGGGTTTTGATACCAAAACAGCAAAGCAAATAGTTCCTTACATTGATGATTTTAAGCGGTTCGCAAATAAATTAGGTGTTTTGTATAAGTTATATAGCTTTAAAACCAGTAAGGCAGAAAAAGCGCATCCATTAAAAGACAAGAAAATCGTGGTAACTGGTTCAAGGGATAAGGAATTTATGGAAAAAGTAAAAAAGCTAGGCATTCCATTAACTACTTCTGTTAGTAAAAATACGGATTTTGTGTTAGTAAAGTCGATGTCAGAAGAAACGGGCAAAACTGCCAAAGCAAAATCATTGAATATTACTATCATGACAACCCAGGATTTCACTGAAAAGTATTTAAAGTAAGTAATACATGGTGTAATGTAAGTAATACATAGTGTAATGTATAATATGTAATAAAAAATATAAGGCCATAGCCTTATATTTTTTATTTATTTGTTGGCATAAGTGGTGTTGGATTTAAGATGTAATTTGTAAGGAAAACAGTGTTTTAGTTGGTTGTCATAATCGTCTATTTTACCATATAAAAAGTAAGCAAGATAAGTGGTGTGAGATACAATCGCAATATTGTTTTCTTTTCTTTGCAAAATAAAATCTTTTACTTGTTTGACTCGGCGTTCCAATTGTTCTAGGGTTTCATTGGTTTCCGCATGCCACAATGGGTCTGTTTCAGGTAAATGTTTAAAATTCACAGTGGGGTGATATTTTACTACTAATTCACTACGATCTTTTCTATGGTTAATATTTTCATATGAAGCTGGATATTCTTTTACTTGATCTAATGATATCATTTTAACATTTACATCTTTAAAAATGTTTGTAGCGGTTTGAAGTGTTCTTGTTAATGGAGATACGATTACTAATTCAATATTGTTTTTTTCAATCCAATGTTGACCAAGTAATTTGGATTCACTTTGGCCCAGTTCGGTTAAACTACTGTCTCTTAGCATCATGTATGCTTTCTCTCCCACTTCTTTAAACAAAACATTATGTTCTGCGGTTCCATGTCGAATACAATATACATTTTTCATTTTAATTAACTATAAAAAATAGTTTTTAAATTGTTGTTATGTTATGTTTGTTATGTTTAATCGATAATGTTATATTATGTTAGGTTGCTAAGAAGAGTTTCTGTATTAACTTGTGAGTGATGGGTTAGAGTTTGTTTAATTTTCAAATATATATCAATATATTTACCATTGGTTCCATATATGATTTTGCGGTTTCGCAATTCATATGATTTGCCTGAATTAGGACGGTTCGCCGCAAGCACAATTAATTTACTTTTTATTTGATTGTGGAGTTTTTTGGAATGTTCTTCAGTAAAAGCCACCCATTTATCAGTTGCGTTTAAGTAAACATAAATTTCTTTTTTATGAGACACAATTAGTTTATCATTTTGGTTTAACACTTTTACTGCTATATCACAATATCCTTTTACATATCCGTTTTCAACTACATAATCATAATCATCATTGTTGACTGTAAGGTGTTCCAAACATTGTTGAAAAGAATATTTGGGTGTGTTTGCGTTTTTAAACTGTGCGGTTGCTTCGCTTTTTACTGATTGTGACGAACCAAATCCATCGGCTATTTGTTGCAATAGTTTGTTTATAATCTCGTCTTTTTCTTGTATTATTTTGTTTTTTTCATTTACAATATCGTTTTTCTTGTTTATTAGTCGTTCTATCTTTGCGGTTTTAGTTTCAATTATTTTGTTTAACTTGGCGATTTGTTTAGCACTGGTTGATTTGTCATTAGTTGTCGTTGGTTGATTTTGCACTACAATATCACTGTTGCGCCGATTGTGTCCGCGTTTTGGTTGTTTATTTGGCCAAATTTCAGTTGTTTTAGTAGTATAAAACTGTATAATATCATCTGGCTTGTTTGATATTTCTATGTATGTTTCAGCTTGGACGGCCATTTAAATTGTAATTGCGGCGAATACTATTTCATTTATAACACATCAATTTTGCTTATATTTCATATTATCACTTATTGCTAAATATAATATGAAATTGGTTATATTGTGCTTACAAATCCTTAAAATAAGTTTTTGTTTAAGGAGGTTGGCATACCATGTCCAAACATAATCATATATGCCAATACAAAACTGGCTATTAAAATGCTGCGGTTTTCAGCAACTGCAGGTCGTTGCTTTAATACTAAAAGCATAAAAAGGTACAACAAAATACCGATTACAACGGAGTGCAAAATCATGGTTCTTCCTGATTCCATTATATTATATACATAACATAAAATATGTGATAAAATATAAAATATTAGTATTATTTATATGTCTATTAATAGTTGCCATGGTTTAATTATATATCCAAGTGATACGCGTTTAAATGAAAAACAAAGTAAACTTTCTTCATCTCATCATACACAGCATAAAAAGATATTAAATGTAATTCGTTCTAATGACGGTGAAAATCAAACACAAACGGTTAATAATAATTGTCCTAATAATAAGCAAATAAGCAATGTAGGTGGTCCAGGTGATCGCGTTCAATCTATTCCTACCGTGTGTTGTTTTGGAACAAAGCAGAAAAATAGATTAATTGATAGAAACCCAGGTGTAGATGTAAAGCATAACAGTTATGAAAGGTATTTAGCAAGAAAAAAAGGATACATTTTTCAACAGCAAATATGCTAATAACTTTATATAATGTATATATACATGAGTGATAAACATAAGTTACATAATATTAATAATAAATTTGCTGATTCTTTAAAGAAATTAAGGGAGAGAAAAGCAAAATTGGAAATGGAAATAGCAGAACATACCAGGGAAAAGGACGATTTAGTATGCTCATTAAAAGATTTAAAAGGTAAATTACAGGTGGTTATTCAATTATTGTTAACAAAAAACAAAAATTTAAACGAAACCAATACGGCTATTGCCAATTCGGAAAAGATATACAATAACATATTGAACGCTTCTGAAAACTTATTGAAAATGATAATGAAAGAAGAAAATAAAGACGCAAAATAAATGTGTAGAAAAAGTGTTAAAATAACCGTAGAAAAAGTGTTAAAAATATTTTTAAGACAAAGTAAAAATATTTAGAATTTAATGTATATGGTATATAATGAGTGATTCTTTATGCTATCTTTTGATAGGAGGAGTATCCAGCATAGTATCAAGAACATGCACATCGCCGTTAGAAATTTATAGACTACAAAGGCAAAATAGTTTTATACCTGGTAGTAATTTAAGGTATATTTTAAAAAATGAAGGGATTAAGGGATTTTGGAAAGGAAATGGAGTAAATTGTATGCGTGTATTTCCTCAATATGCGATTAATTATACAATATATAGAAATGTATTAAGTCAATTAAACTTTGAAAATAAATTCCATAATATTTTCATATCCAGTTTTTTAGCAGGTTCACTGTCAATGTTATGTATTTATCCATTGGAAACCAGTAGAACATTTTTATCATTACAAACCAATAAAAATAAGTATAAAAATTTAATGGATATAGTTAAACATGTTCCATTGCGGAATTTATATGGTGGTTCTATGATGAGTGTAATGGGATTTGCTCCATGGAATGCAATTAGTTTAACTAGCTTTAATATGTATAAGGATTTTCTACACAAACATTATGAAATTGAAAATCCTACTTTTGTAAAACTAGTATGTGGTGGGTTTGCTGGAATGACTGCAATATCTATTACATATCCCACTGATTTAATACGACGACGCCTGCAGTTACAACATTTTGGATGTGATAGTGTTCCAGAATATAATGGTATAATAGATTGTGCTAGAAAGGTATTAAAAAAAGAAGGATTAGCTGGATTATATAGAGGATTGCCTGCTGCTTATGTGAAAACATTTCCTAGTTTATCTATACAATTAGCTATGATTGATACATTAGGAGAGCTTCATAAAAGACATTTTTAGATAACTATAATATTGTAATATTATATAACATGAAACATAAAACAAGAAAAGTTAAATCAGTAAAACATAAAAAAGTGGTTCATTCCTGGGATCGAGCCGCCAATGTTAGAAAAACACAAAAGAAAAAGTATTGTAAAAAGTATTACAAAGGTAAGTATAAAATAGATAAACGGGGATGTAAAAAAGATCCCAGGTGTCTTTATGCAGATATGGGTAGTGGAGGAGAATGGTGTTATACAATCAGTTCACATAAATCTACAAAAACTAAATCAAGTGGTAAAGCCGCATCTAAAACTAAAAAATTGGCAAAAAGAATCCGGAAAAAAATGCGAAAAAGTGTTAAAAAACGAGCATAATAATATTACACTTATATAATGAATAAAGTTTCATTATATAATAAAGAAATATATGGCGAAGTAACGACGCCTACTGTTTTAATAGATCAATTATTTAATATGTTGGATCATGATATTTTTAATAAAAAAGGTGTAAAATGGCTTGATCCATGTGCAGGACAAGGAGTATTTTTCTCCCGATTATTTGATGGTGGAGTGTTTTCTCTCCCTAATCACAAAAATAATACATATTGGATGACAGAAATCAATACTCAACATGTTAATTTATTAACTACGCATTTTAAACAATACAATTTTGTAAACATTAAACAAATCGATTTTTTAGATTTCAAAGAAAATAATTTTGACGTTATAGTGGCAAACCCACCTTTTCAAACAGGAGGTTCAATAAAGGTTCCTACAAAAAAGGGAGAGAAAAGTAAAGATGGAAAAGAAATGTGGAGCCATTTTGTAAAGCATTCTATTGATTTATTAAAAGATAATGGGTGTTTACTTTGTATTACACCTGTAATATGGTTAAAGCGTGATCATAAAATGCACGATTTTATATTAAAATACAAAATAGAAACTATGATTTGTTATGATGCAGGAACGGCAAATAAATTATTTAAAGGAAATTGTCAAACACCGATTGTGTTGTTTAAATTAGTGAAAACTCCTGTCATTAATAATATTCAACAAGTAAAAATGGGAGAGATAATTTACCCATTCAATGTAAGTGAATCCATTCCAATTAAACACTATCGCATATTAAGTAAGATGAAAAAATATGTGGAAAAGGTGGGGTGTTTAAAAGTAATAAAAACAAGTATGAGACCGGGACGACCCAAGCAATTAAAGGTAAATAAAGACGAAACGGGAGAGTTTCCGTATAAAAATGTGAAAACTTGTATATTACAACGCGAATGTGATAATGACAATATCTCTCCCAAATTAATAATAGAATATTCAAATATTCCATGTGTGTTTAATAATGTAACAAAGTTAATACTAGCACATAAAATGTGGGGGTATAGTTATTTTGATGAAAAGGGGGAATATGGTATATCAAACAGAGATAATTATGTTATAGTGGATTATACAAAAACACAATTAAAGCAAATAAATGATTTTTTAAATTTAAAATGTATAATGGAATTGTTTGATGCAACGCGGTATAGAATGCGGTTTTTAGAAAGATATATTTTTGACTTTCTACCAAACATAATATCTCTCCCTAATTTTCCAAAACAAATCGATGAATCACAAGTTAAAACATATTTCGACTTTTAAATATTATTTACGCGTTTTCTTTTTCTTAGTTTTATGCGTTTTCTTCTGCTTAGTTTTACGCATTTTCTTTTTCTTAGGTTTAATTGGTTTCTTCTGCTTAGTTTTACGCATTTTCTTTTTCTTAGGTTTAATCATTTTTCGTTTAGTCTTTGATCTGTTTTTTTTCACTCCGCCATCAAGTGACATTTCAGAATCATAATCAGTTAAAGCAGAAAAATCAAAATCAGAACCAGAAACAGAATCAAAACCATAAGAAAAATCAGAAACAGAACCATAACCAATTTTTTCTTTATCTGAACCTCTGCAAAAAACAGCATATAATTTAATTTGTCCATATTCGTATTTCTTATTTAAAAAATCAATAATATCTTCTAATGTCATATTCTGCATATTCTCACCACTTAACAATTTAAAAACTTTACCATCATATTCAAATATTCCAGTTCCCGGTTTCTCATCAAACACAATGTTATAATTATCTACTCGTTGATATGGTCCAAAAATATCATGTGTAGTACTATTCATAGAGTCTACTACCATTTTTAAACTGTCTTTTTCATATGGAACAAAACATGTTTCATTTTTATCAGCCTAGAAGTGTATATGATAATTTCCTGGTACATTAAAATAATTATTGTCATCGTCATATTCATTTGGATTTGACGAATGGCCGGAAATAATTATTTTTACGGGTGGTTCGTTTAATTCAAAAGGGTCATAATAGTGTTTACTCATATATATATATAATACAAACATATTATATTTACAATAATCTGTTTATTCATATAAAACATCTAACGAACTATATTGTGTCATTTTAATGTATCGTTCAGAAGGTTTATATTTAAGTTTCGCGGGTGTTTTATGAGCGGATATCTTCATTTTTTTAACTGGAATATCGATTTCTGACATAGAAATAATATGATTTTCTGGTTCATCAACCAAGTAGTTTATATTATTTATTATTTCATTATTATTTTTTATTTCATTTTCTTGTTTGTTTTTTTTATATATATCATATCTTTCTTTTGCTATTGAAGAAGCAAACATACAACAACAAGATGAATAATAACAAATCACTACATACAAACAATATAAACTTGCTCCTTCCATCTCTTTAATTATACAATATAAATTAATAATATCAAGTAGTTACTATAATAAATTAATCCAAAATTTATTATGCAAAATTAATTATATAAAATTAATGGTTTAATATAATTAATGCGAACCAGAAATTTATCCGATGATGGATTAAATTTATTTAACATTGCTATTTGCGATAGTAAAAACATAGAATATAACGATGAAAGTTATAGTGATATAAAAGACATGCCTGTAAAAACATATTGCTATTCAAAAATAAAACAATTATTACATGATATATTTACAACCAATTATGATGTTGAATTGGATATGACAAAAACGGCGATGCGCAACTCTTCAAAAACATTATATACCTACTTAAAAAATATAAATAATGATGTTATACCGGGTTTAATAAATAACGCAGTTGTTAATATTATCATGCTAGTTTTAACAAAAGACAAAACAATATGTAAATACAATCAAATTAAGCTAAATTATGGATTTTATTGTAATCTGGCATTAAAAGCCAATAAAGAAAAAGATCATCAAACTGCTTTATTAATACTGTGTGCTTTACAGCATAGTTGTTTTCATATACTTAAAATAAAACGCAAGTTTAAATCTAAGTTATTAAATTTAGAGACGGTATATGGAACGCCTGTTTCGTGCTATTCAAAGCATATGAAAGATTTTTTACATGTAAATGATTACAATTACTTACCATCTGTAATGATAATGCAGATGCAACTGAAAAAACTTGAAGAACAAGCCAAAGGATTACAATTTATTAAAAAAGACACTAATAAAATCAAAGAAGTTCAGTCACTATTAATTTCCAAAATAAACAATTATTGTGATTACTACAAAGAAAACAAAGACATTGTAGATATTTATAATTTAAACCCTTTCCAACAATTTGATATTTTATTGACGTTTGAGGGAGAGAAAATTAGCACCATATTGTTTAATTTGGTGAAATTAATTAAGCAAACCCATCGCATTAAATAGCATAGCATAGCAGAGCATAGTAATAGATCCCGTATTGATACAAAATTGAAATAATTTTAATAATGATTTTACAGCCATTAAAATAACGACACCAAATTAAGGTAATATATGTTGGAAATTGGTATTTCAAGATTTACAGACGAGACATACGGCGAAAACCTTAAATGGAAACAAGCGCAAAATTACACGGGTAGTGTATATGGTTTCGATCGAGAAATACCGCTCTCTAAATTTAATTATATGGGGGTGATTTATGTTATTGATATTAGGTGTAGTGCAAATACAAAAAAAACGCCGCCGCATATTTATGGAATAGGTGAGCTGCGATTTATTAATAAAGAACACAACTGTCCGGATATATATCAAAACCGGGAATACAATCGGTTTATGTATTTTGGCGAACATTATTTAACCAAACAACAATTGATAATGGATAAAGAATCACAGGAAACCATTACGCTATTGGAAAAAATGCTATGTTCTGGTCCAAGACATTTTAAAAGAGGCGATGGATTAACCAAGTTATCATACGAGCGTATTATGTCGTTTAATCCAAACGCAAAGCCAATAAAACAGCGATGTTCAAAATGTGGAAAACTTAAAAAAGGGCATGTTTGTAAAAAAGAACACTCTAAAATAAGGTTTATTAGAAGAAAACGATGTAAAATATGCCAAAATCCCTTAAAACAAAACGGTGGACTGGCTCATATATGCCCTGGTAGAAAGAAAAACACCGAATTCCTTAAACAAGTCATTAGATTAATAGAAAAATATAGATTGGTTACGCAATTAAATACATAATTAATTAAACAATAAACAATTAAATATTAAGTATTTATATATTTCAATGAGTGATAATACTGATTTTGATGTAGATAATTATAGTGTGGAAGATTTAATACATATATTAAAAATACAAAACGAGGCGCCGTTGTCTAAAATGCGCATTATTGAAGCGGTTGAAGAAATGGTAGAGGAATTTAAAGGGCAAGAAAAATATGTCAAGTTTTTTTTAAACGTTCAAAGTAAATTGTTAAAAGAAAAAGATTTGTTTACAGAGGCACAGGCTGTTACAAAAGCGGAAAACGATGTAAAAGAAATAAGTGAAATGCATGATTTAATAAAAAAAACCGCACCGGATACAATTATACAAACACCCGGAGAAATAAATGGTGTAAACAACAATAAATTATCGCAAATAACAAAAACAATTAATTTTGATAGTCAATACAGACCAATGTTAGATCCAATCCCATTAGTGGATTGTTCTGGATTAAAATTATCAACCCAACCATCTCAATTAACACAAAACGCATCTGATTATCTTGTTAATTTATCACAGCCTGTTAAAAATGTTACCAAAATTAAATTAACTCAAGTTTCAATACCTATGAATTGGTATGTGTTTAGCGGTGATTATGGAACAAATTATATTGATATTTCACTTAATGGTGCACATCAATCAATTGACATATCAGAAGGTAATTATTCCGCCGCCGATTTAATAACCAATTTAAATACGGCTGCTTCAACTGCTAGTGTGTCTATAACATTTACTTATAATGCTAATAATGGTAAAGTATCTGTGCAAAACAACACCGGAAGCACCATTGAAATAAATTGGTATTATCCTAAAAACACCGAAGATTGTGGATATGCACAAGGTCAAAAATTAGATTATAACATGGGTTGGTTATTAGGATTTAGAGATAGAAGCAATACGGTTGCTGATTCTACTACACTAACAGCAACCGGTATTTTAAATTTAAAGGGGTTTGATTATTTATTTATTTCATTAGATGATTTTGTAAATAATAAACCCAATCCCGATCTAATAACAAATATAAAGCAAAAAGATCAATACAAATTGCCTTCTTATTATAATAGATATACTATGGATATAGAGTGTGATGATCAGCCAAAACCAACATTTCCTACGAATTGTTTACCCGAACCGTCAAGTTGTGCTGATGTTCCAATTGATGTAGATGACAAAACGGGATTAACACAAAATCAATTATATACTGCGGAACAAATAAAATCAGCCATTAGTAGTCTTGGTGTAGATAGATATGGTGCTCCTATTGTATCGGATTTATTAGCAAAAGTGTTAGTGAATTTTGATTTTCAGGAAAAAATAACAATTCAAGGAAGCGATTTTAATTTTGTAGGAGAACGAAATTATTTTGGACCGATTACTTTGCGTAAATTTAAAGTGCAGTTATTGTCTAAATACGGTCATATTATTAATTTAAATGACACGGATTGGTCGTTTACTATTGATTGTATGGTAAATTATTAAACAATATTACAACAATTATAATAATAAGAACGTTCTGGTTTTTCTAATTCTATACTACCTCTTTTTATTCCTTTTATTTTATTAGGGAAATCTTTGGTTTTTCTATAAATATGGGTAGTTAAGTAGCGAAATGATTTGTTTATATTACAACCAGTTTTGGCACTAACTCCATAAAATATTATATTATTATCGGTGCAGTAGTCTTTAATTAAATTGTAATTTAAGGTTTCGGAAAACAAATCTATTTTATTGATAAGAACCATGAAAAACACGTGTGGATTGTATTTTTGTTTTTTATAATATTCTTGTTGCCAATATTTAATAGTTTCCAATGATTTATTGTCATAATTATCAACAACAATAATAACTCCTACTGTGTCTTTGTAATACGAACTAATAATGGAGCGAAAAGATTCTTGACCGGCTGTATCCCATATCTGAATTTTAATATTTTTATCGCCGATTGAAAGGGTTTTACATGAAAAATCAACGCCGATGGTGGTGTTATATCTGTGGCTATAATCATTAAATATAAATTGTCTTGCTATTGAAGTTTTCCCAACGCCAGCTTCTCCAATTACAACATATTTATATATATAGTCTAAATGTTTGCTTGTTTGTAATGTCATATAAATTAGTATAATAATAAAGTTTAAATATAGTTATTATTAAACACAATTTTAAGTAGTGCAACTATCTAAATCCAAGTTTTTTGTACTATTATGTAAATACCCAATACTTAATGCTAATATTGGAGTATAAATAATTAAATAATAATTTAATTCATTTCCATATCCAAAGTTATAATCATCTTCATTTAATATACACTTATCTTCCTTTATCCATAATATTTGTATTAAAATAAACAGCAAAAGGGATATCGTTTTGATATAAATATTCTGTATAAACAATGCGGTTGAAGGTAGAATAAATACAAAATAATGTAGTATGTCTAAAACAAATCTATTTTCATTATGTAAAGCAACATAGAACGCAATATGACATAAAAAAACTATTGAAATCCATAACAAATCAATATTGGAAACAGAATACTTGATAACTGTAAAAAGTAAAAATAAATCTAGTAATATAGTTATAATAAATAATTTAATTTTTGAAATATTATCCATATATCGAATTGTATAAATATATTTAAGTTTATTTACAATTTTGTTTAACCATTGCCCCGAACCAAACTAACCCAAATACATATAGCATAGATGTAAAATAAATAACAATTGGTATTTCATCTTCATTGTTTAGCTCTAATAACCCATAGTATCCCAATACAAATATTCTAAAAAAGGCATAAAAATACATTTGTACTTTTAAAAGGAATTTGGTTTCAATTGATTTATAAGTGTCAGATATATTTTTTGATTTATCTTGTTTTAAACTATAATACACAATATAATTAGGAATATTTGATAATTCGGCATAAAAAATAACTTGTGGCCAGTGGTATATTGTTGAAGATAATAACATATAAGGGTACACCACAATATGATGGTATAAATACATTATTCTTAATAAATCATAATTACCAACCTTTATCATGTAATATATATCAAATAGCAAATAACCACCTGTATTCATTTGTATTAAACTTGCAGAACTATATTTTAATATAAAACTTAAACCAATCAAAACAGTGGAAGACGCATGAAATAAAGCAACGCTATTTAATGCTAGTTTTTTTGGTTGTATATTTTCTAATGTATTATTTAATTTATTGTAAAAAAAAGAAAATGGAATTGTTCTGATTATATGTAAAAACATAATTGATTATTTATATTTAAATGTGTTTAAGTGTATTTAATTTAACTAATCAAGATATATTTACAAGTTAGTTATTATTAAACACAATTTTAAATATATTAAATATTTAACTTATATTAATATATTATTAATGGAATTGATGAATAATGTAAAGGAAAAAGCAGATATGATTTTAGAACCTTTGCAAGTAATGATAGAATTAAGTATGTTGTCGTATTGTGAAATTGGAACGAAATTAAGTGTAGATGAAAATTTACTAACACTACATCAACCTTCATATACACAAGGATTAATAAGATGGTGGAATAATGATAAAAAGCAAGATATTCATTATTTATTTCATGCCATACGAAGATATTTTATATGGTATAAAACGCAGGACCATAAAATATTTAATTTTATATTAGAAAAAGCAATTATAGGTTTGAATAGGTTAATAGAAACATATAAAAAATGCGATGAGCGTTCAATATTACAGACGCTATCATTGTATAAAAATGTATTAGATTTGGATAATTCAGATTTGTTTAAGGATAAGTCAGAAGAAGCTGTAAATATGGATAAGGTGTTTAAAAATATAATCGATATTTATGATGATAAAATGATGCGTGTTGTTTATAACATATTGTTGTTAATGGAAGAAAACAAAGGATCACAACAAGTATTAAATAGTTATTTAACTGCGTTGAAACATTTCATGGTCCCAATAAATCAAAAAATAAGGGCGTGGATTCAAGAAAATTTGGTGATATAAAAAAAGGCACCCATCGAACAGCCACGTGTTTTTCGATGGGAGCCTTTTTTGGAACCTTTTTTTCATAAAATCGCGCATTTTTGCAATATTTTTACGATTTGATACATTCATAAAAATATTACCATAAATCATCACAAATAATACAATATATAAAAATTTCTGGTCTTGTAAAAAAATGGTCCCCGAAAAAAAGGTTCCAAAAAAGGCTCCCATCGAACAGTTTTTTTACAAAAAGTTTTTTGAGATTTCATTTTGGACATTTTAAAATTGTCCTTTTTCGAAATTCAAAAAACTTTTATGAAAAAAACTGTTCGATGGGAGCCTTTTTTTCATTTTGGACGATTTTCTTATGGTTTGATAATTTTAGCATCAAAATATTTTATTACGACAAATGCGTTGCTTATCACCATCTACTCCTCAAAAATGAAAAAAGTGAAAAATCCGAAAAAAAGGCACTATTGCAACAATTTTTATGAAAAAAACATAGAGATTTTTTCTATTTTTATATAAATGGGGGGCAAAAAAAAGCAAAACTACTCTAAAACTACTCTAAAAATGCCGATTTTAAAAAACACCTATTACTGTCCCATTTGTGACTATACATCGTCTAATAATTCAAATTATAAAAAACATCTTCGCACCAACAAACATTTAGAAAAAGCGGCCAAAACTACTCAAACGAGCAAACGCCTGGTCTCAGTGAATTGCGACTATCATTGTGAAATATGTGACTATTCTACCTCTCGAAAATCTAACTGGTCGCGACATATCGTCAGCGTTAAGCACCTCAAAAACGAGCAAAAAACGAGCAAGCAAGACGGTAGCAAACCATCAGTTGAAGCCTATAACACCCTTTTAAACGAACTGAAGACGCTAAAATCGGAGAAAATAACGAAAAAACGCGAAAAATCAAAAAAATCCAAAGAAATGTTGAAAAAAGAAAGTGAAAAAAATGAAAATTTAAATATGGAAAAATTGTATAGTCAAATAAATCAAATAATAGAAAATCAAAAAGAAATGAAGGAGGAGGTAAAACAGCGAAATGCGACAACTATAAATAATTATAATAATATATCGATTACGGTTTTCTTGGATAATTATTGCAATAATGCGAAAAGCGTTCAAGAGTTTTTGAAAAATGTTAGTTTTGAATTAAAGGATATAATAAACAATAATTCTTTAATAGAGGATTATCTATCAAAAAAGTTAATAAAAAACTTGCAAGGTATACCATTTACGGAGCGTCCAATACATTGCACTGATAACAAAAGAAAGAATTTCATGGTAAAAGATGAAACAATAGGATGGGTAAAGGATAATGGAATGGATTCAAGTGGTTCTTTATATGATAAAGTAAATCAATTACAAAATCGTGCGTATATAGAATTTTTTAAGGAATTTGATAAGGAAAATCCATTACCCCATGATACAGAAAAAGAAATAATAAAGTGTCAAGTGTCTAGTGATATGATAGCAAATAAAGACAAAAACAATAAAACTGCTATTACAAATATAGCAAATACAATGTCAATTACCGATGCTATAGATGATTCTATAATAAACAATAAATTAAATAATAAAATAACAGATTAATATAATGGGAACCGTAATGAGTGTAATGATAAATTATAGTGAATCAAAATATAGTAAATATAATTATAGTAAAAAAAAATATAATAGAAAAAATATATATAATAATAATTCGGATAATATATATATGGGAAATGTATTAAGTAAAATGAAGAAAACGATGCAAGAAACGTTGTCAATAATGAAAAAAAAAATAAGAAAAGATAATCGAGCGGAACAAATATATCAGGAAATTCATCAAAAAGATCATTCAATAGATTTTCAGCACAATATTATAATTTAATTATTTAACCATTTTAATAAAATTATATCATCGTAAACAATAAATGCTATTAAACAATAATATATTTTACCAGGTAAGCTAATTGTATATATGTTGTTATAAAGATAAATCATATGTATAGACCAATTTACTAAGCATGCTAAAACATAAGTGTGTTTAGCTGTTTGTTTAATAGGAATTTGTTCTTCTTTATTTAATAAAAATCGCATCCCCAAGCAATAATTTACATTAAAACTATAACATGATAGGGTAGTATACAGGGCCAGTAATTTTAGTATATGATTTGCTTTATTCCAATTAATAAAAATGTTAATAAAAGAAAGAAAGGTTGTAATTAAGTGATGCATAATTGTTGATCGGGATAATTTAATATTTTGAATTAAAGCAATCGTATCGCAACTGGCATATAATGAACCAATAAATTGTATATAATTTGTGTGGTCGCCTATATCAAATAAAATAAGCATAGTGAAGGGTATGGTAGAGATGCTAATATATTTTAATACTATACATTTCACATAATTTTTAATAATATAATTTTGTCGTTGACTATTGTATTGATTAAATTTTGGGTATTTCCAATTTAAAAACATGCCTGCGATAGGATATGATATAAAATTAAAAAAACAACAGCATAAAATGTAGTAAATCGCATCCATTGTATTTATAAAAAATAGTATTATGTTTTTAATGTAGTTTAATAAGTATGTTTAGTAAATAAGTAGTAAATACGATTAATATAGTTAATTAAAGTGTCCTGAATATATGGCAAGGGAATATTTGCTGCGCGGCCAACTATCTATCGGCCCCCAATTTGTGGTGTTTTCTAACCATGTGCGTGTATGCCATCTAGCAAGGTGTCTGCATTTACATTGACAATAGGCGTCTCCGTATTCGTCGACATCGTCATACACAGTTTGCTTAAATACGCATGGCTTGGTGATTATGGTGAGACCATCTTGTGTAATACATGGCTTCCTAATCTGATGGCGTATACAACAATCACAATTATAATAATGGTTGACTGTTGTTTCTAGATCTGAATCACCTAATAAGTTTTTCCGATGTGCGGTGTCGACGACCGACTTAAGCAACTGAGAACGCTGGACTTTGTCGCGATGTTCCATATGGAATACATGAAGTAAAATATTGCTGGCAACATCTGATGGAACGTTTTTCTGCTGAAGAATCCACCTGAGTTGTGGTGTAGATATCATGGTAATAGATGTGATGGTGTGTGTATGTATGTGTGAATGTTATGATTATTTAAATAATTATGGTACCCGATTTGGGTCAATTTAAATCAAACATCTCTCCCTTTTTCATTAAATAAATTGATGATATTTATAAAAATGGAATATATCAGCAATAATAAATATGAACTATATATTAATTGACGGAAGTTATTATTGCTTTTATCGATATTATGCGATACATGCATGGTTTAAGAACGCGCATAAAGAAGTAAATATTGATATACCATATGAAAACAAACTATTCGTGGAAAAATTTAAGAAAATGTTTATAAATAAGATAAAAGAGTTACCGAAAAAGTTGAAATTAAAGGATTGTAAAGTAATAATTGGGAGAGATTGTTCTAGAAAAGACATATGGCGTAATAAGTATAGTGATTCGTATAAAGAAACGCGTGTATATGATGAAAGTTTTATGGGCAAACCGTTCTTTAAAATGGCATATGATACATTATTTTATGAAGCAGGTGTAAGTGAAAGTGATATAATACATTTAAATGAATTAGAAGCGGATGATTGTCTTGCTTTATTAGCAAAGCATTTAATAAAGCAAGACAGTAACAATAATATTACGATTATAACAGGTGATATGGATTATTTGCAGTTGGCGCATCCTCAAATCAACCTAATTAATTTAAGGTTAAAGCCTCTGGCAACTGCTTCAAATTCTACGGGAGATCCAAATAAGGATTTATTTATAAAAATAGTGACTGGTGATAAGTCTGACAATATAAGTGGTGTGTTTCCGAAATGTGGAAAGAAAACAGCAATAAAGTATTATGAAGATATGGAATTATTCAATAAAAAGTTAAATAGCAGTGAAGAATATGTTGAAAAGTATAAAAAAAATAAGAAAATCATTGATTTTAATGAAATACCGGAAGAACTGGTAGTAAAATTAAAGGAAAAGTATGCGGATTTGTTTAACCCGTCGGACATTTAAAATGTCCCCCCCTTATATTATATAATGACTCATTTAGAGCACGAGTTGAAATCAAAGATACTTGATTTTTATGAAGATGGTAGATACACTCAAAAAGAACTAGCTAATCGTTTCAAAACCTTGAAAAACTATAAACTCTAGTGTTTGCGCAATTTCATTACTACCGGTTTGGTGTTTTTAACATAATATATTTATTTTTGTTATTTCTGCTTAAATAATCGTAAAAATAGGTTTTTTCATTCTTAATCTTTATTTGTTTCCAACATGGTTTGATGATTGTAAAATAAAGCGCTAAATAAGATTGGTCGTTTGTTATACCTTTTGGATATTTATTAACTAAATCCATTATTTCCGTGAATGTATTATCTTCAATAATATTTGTATCAAATAACATAATTGTTGATTGAAAATAATCATTATTTAAATCATACATTTTATTAAGTTCAATATCTTCACTAAATTGATTTCGTAATTTCCAGTTATATGTAGGGTATGCGTCGCTATGAGCTAATAATTTATTATCAGTAGCTTCATTTATTATAGGTGATATATCATCATATATGTGAATACCACAATCTATATAAAAGATAAAATCCCATTTTTTAAAATAGGGGTGAAATAAATAAAATTTATGATATTGAAATATCTTTTTAAACCAGTGTGGTGGTCTATTCAAATTTTTTTGTATATCTAAGAAATGTTTTGAAAATTGTATATTTGGATAATATTTTATTATTATATTATTATCCTTTATAATAGGTAAATCTAATAATTTATCTCCTACTAAATCATCACCAATTACTAAACAAATATCACCTTTATAATTACCGTATTTTATCAGCTGACTACAAGTATTAATAAATTTAGTGAAATAATTTTTATTGCATACAAAAACACAACATATTTTCATTATATAATTAATACATATATTTTAACTTTATATATATATTATATAATATATACATAAAATTGATTTAGTAATATATTAATATTTTTAATTGTAAAATATACACATACTATTATTATAAAATGCAGTGCCCGGTATGTTATGAGGAAATAACATTAAAAAACATAGTAAATACGAAATGTAATCATTCATATTGTAGTGATTGTTTTTGGAAGTGGGCGGATACAAAAAACAATTGTCCTGTATGCCGTGCGCCAATTATAAAAGAGTGTCATGATTATAACAAATTAGTAATGACACACGATGAATTAAGAAATAATATAACATTAATGATGGATGAAGAGTGGCAATATAACAATAGTATATCGTTTTTAGAACATGAAAAAGGTGAATTGGAAAAAGAAGTGTTTAAATTACAGTGTTTTAAGCGTCATCCTGAAAAATATATGAAAGAATATATGGAAAAAAGGGAAATACAATTAAAAAATGTAAGAAACAATGCGGAAATACATAAACGGTTGTTGATACAACAACTAAATAATTATACGTTATACGATAATTATAAGGAAGTATTAAATCAACTGCGAAATGAAAAAGAAAATGATGATTTTGATATGGAGTTAGAAGGGTTGGATTTAGATATTGACTTACTTGATATAGATAATATAGAACCGTTTGATTTTGAGTTTGCTACACCACCTCCCACATTAAGAAGCGACTCACAATCACCGCCTCCTTTATTAAGGTTGCCAGCAAGACGAACTGATTGATTTTCCTAATAAAAAATGTATATATTATTAAGGATTTATAAGTTATGTATTTTTTATGAAATTTAATGTCGTTGTAAGGTGGGGGGAGGAAGGTTTATTAGGTAATCGTCATTATTTTGTGTTGGTTGTGTTTTTTGTGTATTGAAATGAGAAGGAGCGGACAGTGCTCGTTGAACTGGTGTGAATTCCATGTTATATAGATCATTTTCGATTACTTGTGTAATATTGTCGCTAAGTGCACGAAAACATTGAAATAGTGGAGCGTCCATATGATTTTCATGAACATTTAAGTCAACTTGAACAGTTTTAGATTCATCAAACCCAAAGAATCCGGCGTGTTTTTTAGCATCAATATTAGCACCCATAAATATACAATTCACATCTCTTTTCTTTAAGTCAATCACTTTTTCTTCTAGCACGGAAGCAAATGATACTGACATGTTATCATATCCATCTGTAAGTAATACAAACCATGATTTAACATTTTCACCTTTTAAGGAATGTAGTTTATCAGATAAAATATCAATTTCTTCGATAGCGCTGTCATGAAGGCGTGTGCAACCTTGTGTTTTAAATTTAACATGTTCTTTTCCGATGTCTTTAATATTGCCGAACGCGTTGCTGTTTAGTGTGTTTGGAAATATATTGTTTCTTTTGTTTGAAAATGTTGATAATCTAAAGTAACAATTACTGGAAGTGGACTCGTGTGATTTTATTTCGTCGATAAAGGATTTTAAAGAAGTAATTAAAGTGGGAAGTATTAGTTCCATAGATAGCGAACAGTCCACTAAAATGCTTCCAACGATGGTTTTGTTATCAGAGCTCATATTTGGTTATGTAGTTGTGTGTATATGTATGTGAGAAGAATTGCACAAACAATATTAGGGTACATTTAATACTTCAATTTATTTAAACAAAGCACATAAAAGTAATAACTTATATGTATAATTATGGAAGTATTAAAAGATTATAATGATGAAGAACAAAATTATATAGTAAATTCTGGTGTGTTGATTTATAAATATAGTAAAAATCAATTAATCTTTAAAGACAAAATGAGTGGCGATGTAAATACAAATTATTTAATTGAAAAAAAAAGAAATGATGAATTGGGAGAGAAAGTTAAAAGATTGGAAGATACAATAAAAAATATGGAAAGTGATAGTTTTAAAAAGGAGATGGATATAAAGAAAAAGATGTATATGGAGCGTGAAGAGGAAATAAAACAATATCAATTAAAAATAAATAAGGTAAGAGAAGAAGCAGTAAAAGAAACACAACAGCGATGTGAATATTTAAAAACGGATTTAGAAAGGGAGAGAAAATGTAGGAAAGATGAGGTGCAAAGGTTGGAGTTATATTTAAAAGGAGTGAGTGATACAAATGAATATTTAAAAAAGAAATTTGACAACGAGATGGAGGATAAAATACAAAGTAGAGTTGTTGTTTATAAAGAAGAGATAGATAAACTTAAAAAGGAAAATAAGGAATATTTTGACAAGTATGAAAATAAAAACAAGGGTAAGATATTTGAAGAGGAGTTTTATAATTTAGTAGAAGAGTATAATGATAAGGAGGAGGGTAATAAGTGGAAAATAACCCATGTGGGTAGTAAGTATGGTGGAATGTGTGATATAATATTTAAGCATAAGGATACGGGTCATGTGATAATGGTGGAATCAAAAAACAATTTAGAGAAAAACCCTGTTCCAACTAAAGATGTAGACAAGTTTTATAGAGATGTGTTGGATGTAAATAATAATGCGGTGGGTGGTATAATCATATCTACAGCAAAAATACAGAAAAAGCGTTCATATGAGAGAGAAGTCGTGCAAAACAAGGTATTAATCTTTATATCTCATTTTTCCTTAAATAATATAGGACAATTATTTTGTAATTTAGAGAATATAATAGGAGAAAACCAGTATAGTAATAATGAATTAAGTAAGGAAGATAGAAATGCGTTATTAGTGAAGCAATATGATTATTATAATGATGAGGGTAATTTTCATAAAACAAGATCAAAGCGTTCATATGATAGAGCAGAGGAAATAAGGGAAATATATTATAAATTAAATCAAGAAGATATAAAAATACTTAAAAATGATGAAAAAAGTGTTAAAAAAGAGCAAAATAATAAAAAAGTGTCTGCTAATGATAAAAATGCGATAAATTTTGCTGAATTGGAAGAAAATTGTAATAAAATAAAAAAAGTGAACGATGAAACTCAAACCAATTGTTATTTAAAGTATAAAAATGATTTGGGAGAGATAATTTTGCAATATTTTAGAGATAATTACAATATGGAGAAGAAAATGAGTAAAATTTCAAAAGATGGTTATATAATTATAAAACATAGTGTTAAAAAAAGTAGAAAAAAGGTAGAAAAGGCGGATAAAAGTGAAAAAAATATAAAAATACAAACAATATTCAATTAATGCGGTTATTTAGCGACTAATTAAGTATATATTATATAATGGTCACCACTCGTGGAATGATGAAAAATCAAGACAAGAAGACACGTTTAAAGACCCGCAGAAAACTTTACCGCAGCCGAACAAAAGAATCCGACTGCAGAAAGAAGACGCAAAAAAAGTGCAA